>OBUZ01000170.1_pt1 | contig 56583 bp, 43 predicted proteins | sample 1494961 | NCBI WGS metagenome assembly OBUZ01 (sample SAMEA2579939, study PRJEB22360) | human gut metagenome | biome: human gut; feature: human-associated habitat; material: faeces | place: Denmark | collected 2008/2010
ATCATATTAATTCCCATCTCCACCGAACCAAAATCCCAGTCCTTTCTCGATATCAGGTATTCTGCCATTTCTTTTTCCAGATGAGCACAGCCGGCCATTCCAAGATTAATATAATCACTGTTCATCTTCTGGGCGATGCGGAACGGGTAAGAATATGGCGGAGCCAACGCCAAGCTTCCATGTGTAATCGAGGAAACGTAAGCCAGATACGGTTGATCGGGAAGTTTTTCCTGCTCAGGCGGTTCAACCTCGCCTTCCACGCCTGCGAAAACACAGGTACCGTAGGGAAGGACCAAACGGACCACAGCGGGATGAAACCCAAGCCTCTGTTCCCGGTAAATCTGTTCCAGTCTGTCGAGATGATCCGGAGCAGAGATTGTGATCCTGGTATCATGCGTAAATACGGTTTTTGAAGAATACTCCCACCCGCCCTGAAATGTTCCATAGTAAATATAGGCGGTCTGGGCTTCTTTCGCCTCCTCTGCCTTAAGAATCAGTGTTGCAGAATCCCCTTTTATCTTAAATCGAAGCTCGACTCCCGTAGAATAGCTGCATACCAGCTGCCTTGCCCTGTCATTTAATTTTTCACGGACTCTGTGAGGCACACGGTACATCAGCCAGCCTCCGGCACACGGCTCCATTTCTTCAACGTTATGAAAATCAATATTCTGAAAAATCATTTTCTTCTGTCCTTTCTTATTTTCCAGCCGCTTATTTTAGCCCTTGATTCCGCTCGTCGCCACACCTTCCACAAAGTACTTCTGTAAAGACAGAAACACAATAATGACCGGAATCAGTGTCACAAGCGCAGCCGCCATAATGGAGGAATAATCCGCGGAAAATTGTGTGATGAACAGGCGCAGTCCCAATTGAATCGTTTTCTTTCCGGTTGAGTTAATGTAGATCAATGGTCCCATAAAGTCATTCCATATCGTAACAAATGTAAAAATAACCAGCGTCGCCATTCCTGGCTTCACAAGGGGAAGCATGATTCTGGAAAAAATCCCAAATTCCCCAAGCCCGTCAACTTTTGCCGATTCCGACAGCTCTCTCGGAATATTAATATAGAACTGACGCATCAAAAACACGCCGAAAGCCGAAAATGCCTGCAGAATAATCAGCGATAAATGCGTATCGACCAGACCGAACTTTTGTACCATCAGATACTGTGGAATCATATAAACCTGCCACGGAACGGCAATGGTGGAAACATAAAATATGAACAGAAAATCTCTGCCCTTAAATTCAATTTTGGCAAATGCATACGCTGCCAGACAGCTGGTAATCAGCTGAAGCGCCGTAACGATAACCGTAAGCTTCCATGTATTGAGTATAAAGGTCAGCAGCGGTATTTTTTTCCATATTGTGACGTAATTACTCCATACAAATTGCTGCGGTATCCATTGGATCGGATACGTAAAAACATCTTTATTCAGCTTCAGCGATGCTGAAAGCATCCACAGAAACGGTATCACCGCTATCATGCTGATTATAATCAGCAGCACATAGATGAGTCCTTTTGAAATTATTTGTTTTGTTTTCATGACATTCTCCCCTTCATTCTGTCAGTTACATGTAGCTGACCCATTTCTTCTCCGCACGGAACTGCAAAATGGTAACGACCAGCACCACCAGAAACAAAATCACAGACATTGCGCTCGCATAGCCGAAATTAAATTCACTAAAAGCCTGATTGTAAATATAATATACCAGCACCGTTGTAGCTCTTCCCGGCCCTCCATTGGTCATCGCATAGATAATATCGAATACCTTGAAACACTGAATTGTCAGCATGATACAGATGAAAAAAGTCATAGGAGTCAGCATTGGGAGTGTAATGTAGCGGAAACGCTGCCAGCCAGTAGCTCCGTCTAACTTTCCCGCCTCATAAAGTTCCTGCGGCACGCCCTGAAGAGCGGCCAGATACATAATCATGTAATATCCCATATACCTCCAGACAGAAAAAAGAATGACTGTTGGCATGGCCGCATAGACGGAGGCGCTCCATCGAGGAGGATTTTTGATTCCAATCGCATAGAGCAGGCTGTTCACCGGCCCCATGTCAGGGTGAAACAGCATATTCCAGACCACGACCACAGCGATTAAGGAGGCTACATAGGGAAAGAAAAAAAGCGTCCGAAAGATATTTTTACCTCGTATTTTCTTGTTCAGTATGATCGCAAGACCAAGGGAAGCCATTAATGTAAACGGTACCGTCCCCAGCGCATAGTAAAAGGTATTGGCAATCGATATCTTAAACGTGGAATCACCAGCCATTCTTATGAAATTTTCAAGACCGATAAATTTGACTGGATGTGCACTATCCCATTCCATTACGCTCAGTCCAAAAACAAAGATAATCGGCAGCAGCGTAAAAATAAAAAGTCCGATAAAATTTGGAAGAATAAACGCATAACCAGTCAGGTTTCTCTTTATTGCCCGTTTCGTTTTATTGTTCATTTTTTCACTCCTTGATTCACGCAGGGGCTGATTCTGATCAGAATCAGCCCCTGTCCATGTAGTTAATTATTCTTCAACACTTCATTCTGCGCCCGTTCTGCCATGGTGTTGAGCCCTTCTTCAATTGAATTACTGCCAAGCATGATTAATTCATGCTCCTCCTCTATGATCTTGCTGATTGAAATCCATGTATCTCCAAGCGGAAATTCAATGGTAACGTCCGTCGTTCCCAAAAGCAGTTCCTTTCCATGTTCCGGGAATCCCTCATTTGATACCAGCGTCTCTAACACGCTTTCTGAATTATAGGCAGGCAGTATTCCGCAGGAAGCAAGCACCTCTGCCCCTTTTTGTCCTGTAACGAATTCTACAAAATTCCATGCCATCTCCTTATTCTTTGATTTGGAACCGACTGATACGTTTGTAATTGCCCCTACGCCTTTTCCTTCCATGCCTTCTGTGGTTTCACAGGGAATGGGAGCCACATCGTAATGAACTGTGGTCGTGCCGTTATTTAAATTCTCTATCATATTGTTCATAAACCAGGAACCCATGGGCATCATGGCCACCTGTCCGTTATAAAACGGGCCGCTGTAATGGATATTGCTGGCCACTATGGTGGAATAATTCATGGAACTCTTGTCTTCATTCTGCATCGCACAGACTACCTCGTAATACGGCTTCAAAAAGCTGTAGTCACCGGAAAGAAGATCGTATTTTCCAGTCTGCATCGCCAGATTTGATACCGAATGATTCCATTTGTTGTTTAAAGCTCCATAAATTTTTTCATTGCCATTTCCCGTTGTCAGCTTTGCCGCCAGCTCTCTGTATTCGTCTAATGTCATCCGCTCTGTCGGATATGGAATCCCCGCTGCATCAAATATGTCTTTATTATAAAACAGCATCCAGATATCTTTTCTATATGGAAGTCCGTATATCTTGCCATTAATTGCATACTGCTCTACCATTCCGCCATATACGGATAAATCCACTGACTTTTCTTTGATCAGATCATCTAGCGGCGCCAGCTGTTCCTTTGAAATCATCGAAATATAAGAAGCTGCATCCCGAATGAACACCACATCGATATTGTTATCGCCGGACAACATGACCGATACTTTGTCCGAGTAATCTTCCGCAGGCGCTTCAATGACGTTAACCTTCACTTCCGGATACTCCTCTTCAAAAGCCTTAACCAATCTGCTGTGATATTCCAGCGACGTATAGTCCCACATTGCCACATTCAGTTCTATTTGATCCTTTCCCCCATCTTTCTCTTCTTTCTGTGCAGCGGCAGCTTCATCGGTTGTCGGAGTCCCGCTGCTTACTCCTTTATTCTGGCACCCGCTTAAGAACAGGGCCGCCATACAGGCTAGAGCCACACTGCTTTTTAAAAACTGTTTCTTCCTCATGTTATTACCTCCCGTGTTATTGATACCCATATCTTATCGTCGCGCAGCAATTTTTTAAATAAATTATTTTTGTCTTTCTAATACTATTTTAAAAAAATCTGGAAATAGAAAAAAAGTAATACTTTCTTTTGGATTGTATTACTTTTTTAACTGGTTCATCGTTTTATACTGTTTGCTGTATACTCTTTCGGCGTCATCTTCATATATCGTTTGAACACACGGCTGAAGTAATAAGCGTTTTCATATCCCATCATCTCAGCCACCTCATAGATTTTATAGCCGCCGGAATTTAAAAGTACCGTGGACGCTTCTATCTTTTTCTTGTTCACGTAATCAGAAAAGCCTGTGTGTTCATATTTTTTAAAGATCATGCTTAAATAACTGGCGTTCACATGCAATTCCTCCGCGACACCGGCCAGCATCAGCCGTTCTCCCAAACGCTCCCGCACAATTTTCTTCGCATGTTCAACAATTCTTTGAGAATACTCGGCATCCTGCATATTCATACTGTCACAGAGCATATCGCAAAGGCGCAGAAGCCATTGTATCATTTCCTCCCTGCTTTCAAGGCGGCTGATATAATCAAAGCCGGAACGATTCCCCTGAATAGTTCCATTAATCATCTCCTCTCCATTTTCAATGAATGTCAGAACGAAATACAGAAAACGAAAACAGCAGTCCTTAATCTGGTCGCTTTCCGCTTCCGCCTCTTTAAAAAGCGTGGTAATCTCCAAAAAAATCCTTTTCATACCGTCACAATCGTGACGATTCCATGTTTCCGTTATATCATTCGTAAAAAGCACAATGTTAAACTGCTTTTTCTCTTTCCTGGCTTCAATATCTTGAAAAAAGAATAGTTCATTTTCATTCCTGACGTAGCGAAGCGCCTGCCCTGCCTCATCATAGAGTTCCGGCAGTTCTTCAATCGAACGGTTAAAACTGCTGCATCCGATTTTTAAGCTTACATTGAAGTATTCCTCTGTCATCTTCATGATCCGCTGCATCATTTCTCTGAGCTTCAAACATATCAATGATTCTTTTCTTCCCCCGTTTCCTGCAATCAGGGAAAAAAATTCATTGGCATGAATCGGAATCTCCCAGGAAATCAACTCCTCGTTAATCACCTCATGTACCGTATCCTCAACACATTTGCAGACATGTTCTTCCTCTGCCCTGATCATATTGCCGGAATTTTTCATAATTATATCAAAATGCAGCAGACACAGAGGCTCAAGCATCCTGCAATCGATCCGTTCCGCCTCCCTGCGCACCTCATCGCCCTTTAAGAGGCGGTTAACCGACTGCTTAAACAGCTTTTCCAGTTCCGCCCTGTCAAGCCCCTGTTTCGTTTCGTATACAGGTTTTCTTCTCATATCTGCCTTATTTTTAGCAGAACGGACTGCTGCCAGGACCGTCTCCTCATTAATATCCATTTTTACCAGATACTCTACAACACCGTATCGGATCGCTTCCCTGGCCAGTTCAAATTCTTCAAAATTAGTGAGCAGGATAAACTGCGGCAAATAGTTCAGTGTCTCATTGCATCGCTTCATCAGCTCTATCCCGTCCATTACCGGCATCTTAATGTCTGTGATGACAATATCCACCTGCTTATCCCGGATGAGTTCATACGCCTTCTGCCCGTTGGCTGCCATCCCCACCAGCTCAATCTCTTCCTCCTGCCAGTTCAAAAGGTTCTTGATTCCGATCTGTACCAAAATTTCATCGTCTGCAATAACCATTTTATACATGTTTCCCCTCCAAAACCACCTTAGGAATTCTTATTGTAACCAACGTAAATTCTCCCTGAACGCTTTCGATGGACAGTCCATATTCGACGCCAAATGTCAATTTAATCCGTTCGTCCACGTTTTTAATTCCAATCCCGTTTAAACTGTCCTTTGCTTTTTCCCCTTCTCCATTCATAACCTGTCTGATTTCTTCGCCAGTCATACCAACTCCGTTATCCCTGATCCTGATTTCTATTCCTTTCCCCAGATCCGCCATCACTACCTGAATGATTCCAATACCAGATTTGGGTTCCAGTCCATGGAAAACCGCATTCTCAATAATTGGCTGAAGCGTAAATTTCGGAATAAGATACTGCCTCAGCTCATCGCTCACCTCAAACTCCACCCGGAAGGATTCTCCATAGCGAAACCGTTGAATCGTAATATAGTCCTCTGCCAATTCCAGCTCTTCTTTTATCGAAATCAAACTGGTCACTCCCTTTGCCATATTTCGTAAAAGTCTTGACAACGCGGTTGCCATCTCTCCAATTCCGCTGGCCTTTTGGATGACCGCCATCCACTTGATCGAGTTTAAAGTGTTGTATAGAAAATGAGGATTGACCTGAGTCTGAAGCACTTTCAATTCCAACTCCTTTTTGTGCTTCTCATCAGCCACAGATTTTTCCATCAGTGCAACGATATTCTCCGACATCCGGTTGATACCAATCCCAATCTTACCCAGCTCATCGTCTGTTTCCACCTCTTTTGACAAGCTGAAATCTGCGTTGGATATCTGTTCAATTTTATGAACGATTCTCTTAATCGGCCTGTTGATAAAATAGCTGAGACCGCATGCTAAAAATACTGCCATGACCACAATTCCGGCCAGCACAAACAGGAGGAGGCGCCATATAACCTGCTTCTGTTCCATGAATTCATGATCTGAAAGGATTTGGACGATGTACCAGTTTGTTACCGGTGACTGGTAAAAGACTGCCAGGTGAACCCTGTTGTTTTCTTTCCATTGTACATGGCCTTCCTTACGGCCGTTAATCCCGGTTATGATCTGTTCGTAATGATCGATTCTTTTTCCAGCCATACCGGTGTCACTGTGTGCCAGTATCTGTCCCTGCACATTACAAATCATAACCTGGGAATCTTCATAATTAGAATACTGCCTGATGTAGTCATTCAGAATATGGTTGCTGATCCCCACCATCATAAACCCCACATTGGCATGTCTGCCATAGTTGTATACGGGGCGTACAAGCGGTATGATGTAGTCTGAAGCCGCATACTGGAACTCATTGGCCGCAATTCCAGTCCATATAAAGTCCGTTTCCTCATACAGGGGCTGAAACCAGGAGCTTTGTCTGCAGATTTCGACATCGCCCGGCGATCCGCTGATACTTCCCGCCTGCATCGATACATCTGTATTTCCTGCAATCACTACTTTTTCTACCATGTTGTCAGGAAGGGAGTTATTGATCATGTCCGACAGGACTTTTATAAAATTTATTACTTCAGGGCCATTCTTCCCATCAATTTCCTCGTAATCCAATAGATTTTGCAGCTTGCTGCTTATGGTTGCCCACTCCATGACTGACTTTACCTGCGCCATATTTTCATCCAGACTGTCCATTACCAGCCTTAAGTTAGCGGAAGACACATCGATCATATGGTTTGTCAGCAAATTCCGATAATTGACATAAACAACCGTACAGATAACGATAGAAAAAATCATAGACAGGAATACCGTTATGAAAATAATCTTAGATTTTATGGATTTAAATATTTTTATCTTCATACAAATCCCCCCATATTTTGTCTCATTTTATCATCTTTTCTATTAAAAAACTACCCTTCATAAAAACAAATCCGAGAACGCTGAATCGTTTGCAGAACTTTTCTGTTAATAAAAGATAAGCATAACCCAGTGAAGGCCGTATACTTACCAGCTTTTTAAGGTTATGCTTATTATGTTTATCATTGTTTGACTAAATTTATATCCTCTATGTACTCTCCTCCCGGATATAACGTCGATGAATACAGCCTTTTGGGTTGCTTCAAAGCGATTCCACTGCTCTTCTGGGAAAGATCATACCAGGTTCCACTAAAAATCCACACCTTTTCTTTCGAGTAAATAAGCACCTCCTCTTTTCCTCTTCCGAATAAATCGCCATGTAATACATAACCATCCCGCGGAAAGGATATTACCTTTTCTCCAAGTCTGTTATATAAGCCAGGCATAACTCCGCCTCCCCTTCGATATGCCAGGATATAATCCTGCGCTTCCCCATTCCAATTGTGGAGAGTATCAATAATGGTAAGCCAGCCCTTTGTGTCCCGATCTTCCTTCCACACTTCTTCTCCATTACAGTTCAGGAGGAACATGCCATCTTTTCCGACCCACTGGCCTTTGTATCCGTCCCCCCTCTGTATTCGGTCTAAACCAGCTACACAAAGTCCCTGTTCATCCGGCAGAAATTTTCCAAGTGCAATATGCTGGGATTCTACAGATCCATCATAACGCCATATCTCATCTCCGTTTAAACGATAAAGGCATGTAACACTTCCTCCCACAACAATTTCCATTTTTCCGTCACCATTTACATCACCGATCCAGATACAATCGGCATGGTCCTCCAGATCGTGACACGACCAGATTACTTTGCCTGTATGGTCCAGAAGATCGTAGCCAGCCATAACCTCATCATAGCCATCTTCATTGATATCAAAGCACCACGGATAGTGTCCGACGTTTCCTTCATGATGCCAAAGCAGTTCTAAGTCTTTGTTCATGGCCCACAAATTATGATAACGGTCTTTCAGAATAATATCATTCGGATACTCATTTCCGCTCAGATTAGCTATAATAATACAATCGTGAGCATACTCCGATGGTAAATCATACTCGGCCTTAACAGTGCCGTCCCCTCCATTTAATACCATAAACTTTTTATTCATTACACACAGTATTTCCAGTTTTCCATCTCCATCTATATCATAAACCTGCGCAGGAAAGTCCGATCCGAAATTACCGGAAACAGCGTTGCATTTTCCTCTCTGCCACATCAGTTCTCCTGTCAGTCGGTAAGCAGTTACGCATGTAATCTGATGAGGAACATAGTGATCATCAATATCATGGTCCGCCTGAACGATAATTAATTCCATCCTTCCGTCTCCGTCAATATCACCCAGCAGCCCTTTTCCTCCGCCTGCCCTCTTTATATCAAATTCATTAATTAATCTAACATCCATCTAATTCTCTCCTTTCTCATTCAATTTTCTCTTGTCAAAGCCGGAAGTACATCTTTAAAATCCATATCATCTGCATAATAGAATTTCGTATAACAGGGCTGATTATAACCGTTATTTTGCCAGGCAACTCCACATCTATACTGCATGTCATGCATCAGGGTAAATAATTTATGGGGCGTAATTTCCGTATTGGTATAGAAACGAATTGCACTGTCATCCTTTTTTCTCAGAAGAATTTCTTCCCGAAAATCACCAAAAACATCGGCAATCAGACAGGGATTACCTTTTGTACCATTGTTGGTCATCGTATCCTCAGGCTGCAGCATAACCCCATGTATAAAATCGTTTATAACTCCCGTCTGCTCCTTTCCAATATATTGGACCCCGTCAATTACCTGTGTCGTCAAATCACCAGCCCAGCGAATATTTTGATTTGTACCAAGCAAAGGTACAGAAAGCTGGTTGCCTTTGCAGTCATACATTTCATTCACCCAGAGCTGTAATCCCCGTGTATTGATATCTACTTTTCCAATCATACATCTGCCTAAATCCTCCTCTGCGCTTTGGCCAAATAAAACACACCCGGTTTCAGCATCACGAAGTGCAAAACCATAAGGAACTGCTGTTCCTCCTTCAAACACATTAAATATCTCCATACCAGGCCGATCCGGATCAATCTTAGCCACATGCATGGCGTCTCCATGGCCCAGCCGTACCAATTCGCCATCGGGACGTCTGTCAAAACTACTGTAGAGCAACGAACCATCATGGTCGATTACCGCCCCTCCATATATGATCTCCATGCATCCATCTCCATCGATATCCGCAGCAGATAAACTGTGATTCCCCTGGCCTGCAAGAATACCATAGACTGGATCGCTTCCCCAATAATCATGTTCCGCACTGTCATCACAAAATGGATTTCTTAAAGGAACGTGGCCGCTGTCAGCCCGGAAGTTTTCGTGAAATTTATTATCAAAAAAATCATATGCCGTAATAACTGTTCTGGTATAATACCCTCTGCATATAATCAAATAAGGCCTTTCCCCATCCAAATAAGCAACCCCTGAAAGAAATCGGTCCACCCGATTACAGGGTTCTATTCTTTTAAATGCATAATCTCCCCACATCAGACCGTCATCCCCGCGTTCTACGGGAAAAGGAATTGTCTGAAGTTCAGTCCCATCACCAGAAAACATAGTCAAATATTCCGGCCCATCAAATACGAATCCTTCAAACTGTTCCAAATGGTTCTTTTCATCTCTGGAGGGTGCATACTGTGAGATAAAGTAGTCTGCCAATTCCAATGCCTCTTCTTTTTTTAAAGGGTAATCATACTTCTTGTCGATTCCCCAGCAGGCTTCCAGTGTTTCAGGCCATTGGCCGGATTTTACCATAGGGTGTTCCAGCCAGTTCTGAAACAAATCAGCTAAATGAACGCGGTAGCTCTCTGCAGAACATACGAAGTTACTCTGATGACTGTACCCCGCCTCTATATCTTTCAAAGGCATTGTAATGTATGATTCATAAGCTGTGCTTCCGTCGAGGTTATACTTGATTATTCTTGTTCCTGGTGCTGTTTTAACTGCCATCTCTGCCTTGCCGTCCCCATTAAAATCATAAACCATAAACTGGGTATAATGGGCGCCGGCACGAATGTTTTTTCCCAAATCCAATCTCCACAAAAGGGTACCATCCAATTTATAACAATCAATCATGCATGGTCCCGTATAACCTTTAATAGAAACGTCATGGGAATTCGATGGTTCCCATTTCACAAAATATTCGTATTCTCCGTCCCCATCTATATCTCCTATACTCATATCATTCGCATGATAGACGTATTTCTGACCTAAAGGCGTCACTCCTCCATGAGGTCTTTTTAAAGGCATATCCCAATAGCCCCGGGTCCATGCGCTGACCGCCTCGCAGGCTTCCCCTTCTTCTCCTTCAATAACCGGTATGACGGAATAGACATCCCGCTCTGTTCCATTAGAATCCAAATAGTTTGTACTATCACTTACCATAGCAATTCGAGTTTCATTTTTACAAACTATAAAATTTGCTCCCGTTAATCCTGTCCTGCCGTAACCAGTAACCTCTTGAAAAAATAGTCTCCAGCTCAAAAATATACCTTTCTTAGTTTTAACTGCAACGAGACCGCGGGAAAGAACTTCTCTCTGTTCTTGAAACACTTTTTTTACCGGAGAACGATACACATTACTCCATTCCTCTTCACGCCCACTGTTTAAGCGGGCGACTTTAAAGTAATGTGGAATATGGGTTGACTTATATAGCGTAAAAGAACACCCCATAGTATCCGCCATTTTTTTATATTGGACTGTTTTAGAATCCCTGTCACTCCAAAAAACCCGGTACATTTGTCCTTCTTTGTCACAATCCCAGGTAATCGTAACGGAACAATCTGTTATATCTTTTAATCGAATTTTCATTTTAAGCTCCCTATTTTTGCTAAAACAACCGCAGAATCAGCCATGATTCCGCGGCTATTTCGTTCCACAGTATTTAGTTACTTTTTTCCATGTCTTTCTGATACATTTCGTTGATTTCCTCTATCAATTCCAGTCCGCCGCGCTGCTCCCATACGCGAAACTGTTCTTTTAATCCATCTTCATTAATCTGCCCACACACATATTGGGTTCTGGCACGATCCAATATATCCTTTAAATCGCTTCCAACTTCCGCATTGACTTTAGAGCTTACCAGATATCCAACAGCCGGATTGAAAACTGCAATTTTTTCGTTGGCAAGCTTTACTGCTTCCTCCTCCAGTACTCTGTCTGATTTTTTGATTGTCTTCATATCAGGCAGCTCCGGTAGGAATGGAACGGAACCATTAAAACCAATCTGAGGTTTCTCCTGGATTTCTTTACCCGCAAGCAGATCAATCACGTATCCATCCTCACTGATCTCATGATCTCTTCCTTCCAGACCGTAATCAGCAAGAATCCTCATATCTTCGTCACACATTTTATCAAGATAGGTCAGACAGTTTTCCACGTCCTTTTCCGTTTTAGCTCCCGCCTTTGTTATCAGAAAACATCCTGCGGAGCCTGATGTTGCCAGAGTATGAGGTTCTCCGTTTTCGTCTGCTGCGATTCCTCCAACCATATTCATACTGGCCAGCCCCTCGCCGGTAACAGAGGGGATTTCCTCTGTCTCGAAATAATCCCAGATTCTTCTTACATTATCCAAGACATCAAGAAACATCCCGCATTCCCCGTTCTTGACTCCATCGGTCCATGTATTCGTCTCCCTTGTTGCCCAGTCGCGGTATATGAGGCCATCGTCATACATTTTTTTGCTCCATCTTAATGCCTCCATATACTCCTCTGTCTGATGGGATGGCACTAATTTTCCATCTACTTCCTTCCACTGATTCCCAGCTCCAAACCAGGCCTGGATTATATCAAGTGGTCCCGGATATTTACACATACACAATCCATACGTATCGTCCTTCCCGTTTCCGTCCGGATCCCCATATGTAAACTGATACATCATATTGTAAACATCCTCAATTGTTTTTGGTTCAGAAAGTCCCAATTTTTCAGCCCAGTCAGCCCGATATCCCAAGCCTTTCCGTCCAATAGGGCGATGGCGATAAACACCGATCAAATGGCTGTCAACGGTAAATGCTTTACACACATCTTTATTCATCTGAGAAAGATTCGGATATTTTTCTTCATCCCACACAAAATCATTTAAATCCCAGAATGCCCCGTCCTTTGCTGCCTGAACAATATTCGCGGCTAAATCGGTGCCGTAAGTAATGACCATAGGCATATTATCCTTATCCATCAAAGTTACACCGAGAATATCGGCATAGGAATCATTCGCTACCCAATTAAAATCCACGTTAATTCCGGTATATTCCTCTGCGGCTTTTAACACATCTTCCGATCCGATATTTCCCATTGCCTTTCCATAAATATCAATACACATAAATGTTATTGTAGGATTTTCCTGAGATGGTGTTCCAGTCTCCTGCGTTACCGCCTCTGCATTTTTATGATCACCGACATTTTCTGCGGGGCTGCCGCACCCACTCAACATTGCCGTTAAAACTGTCATTGCCACTACCAAAGATACATTTGTTTTTAACCTCATCATATTCCTCCATATTATTTATATTTTCTGGGCACACTTACCCTTTCACAGCCCCAACCATAACTCCCTGTGTAAAATATTTCTGTACAAATGGATAGATTAGAAGAATCGGTATTGTAGCTAATACCGTTGTCGCCATCTTCACTGCTTTTTCCGGAGGCTGCCCCAGCAATCCCCAGTCAATAGGCGTTCCATCTGTATTAATTCCGCCTGCTAAAAAAATAATTCTCCTAAGTGCGATCTGAATTACTTCCTTGTCTTTATCACTAATATACAGCATAGCGCTGAAATAAGAATTCCAGTGGCCGACTGCATAAAACAGGGAAACCGATGCGATGGTTGGTTTTGACAAAGGGAGAATAATTTTCAGGAATATTCCCAGATCAGAGCAGCCATCGACTCTTGCCGCTTCCTCCAATTCTTTCGGTATTCCCTGAAAATAATTTTTTACTATAATCATGTTAAAGGCGCTACCGGAAGCCATAAGGACCAGTATGTATTAGTCAATTTAAGTCCGCTGACCAAAAGATAATGCGGTACCATGCCACCTGAGAATAGCATTGTTACAATCACCATATTTATAAAAAAATTACGTCCTCTTAAATACGATCTGGATAATGGATATGCCAGCGTGGTAGTGAAAAACATATTAATAATCGTTCCTATCACTGTAACTACAACCGTATTTTTCAACCCGCGGAATACTTCTCCAGCCCGGATAGTATACTTATGAGAATTTAGTGAGAATTCTGATGGTATGATGAAGAAGGCCCGTTCTGTAAGCTCTCTTTCCGTTGCAAAAGATCCAGCTAAAACGTATAAAAAGGGTAAAACTGTAACAATTGCAAATGCCCCCACAAATAGATAGATCAGTACCTGAACCGCTTGATCTTCGGGGCTTCGCTTTATCTTAGAACCGCTTTGAAAGTTTTTCATCTCCTATATCCTCCTCAATAAAAACCAGATTCTCCACACAGTTTAGCAATCTTATTTGCCGCCAATACCAGGATCAGGCTGACCACTGACTTAAAAACACCGGCAGCTGTTGCCATGGAATACTGTGCAAGTTTTATTCCTTTATTATAAATATAGGTATCAAAAACCTCCGAAGCTGAATAATTTAAAGCATTCTGCATTAAAAAGATATGTTCATAACCTGTATTTAAAACAGACCCAACTTTTAATATTAACATAATCACAATTGTTCCTCTGATCGCAGGAAGTGTGATATGCCACATCAAACGCCATCTTCCAGCGCCGTCGATTCTGGCCGCTTCATACAGTTCCATATCTACTCCGGCTAATGCAGCTAAAAAAACGATTGTGCCGTACCCGGTCTCTTTCCAGATATTTTGCCCGACGATCAGACCATAAAAGTATTTCGGTGAAGCCAGAATATCTGGAGCATTTCCCCTTCCAAGCAGACTTTCCATCAATTTAAATATGATCCCATCAGTCGTACTGAAAAGCTGCTGCGTCAGGGTTGCAACGATGACAAGCGAAATAAAATGTGGAATATAAACCAAAGTTTGTGCAGTCCTTTTATATTTCTAGCATCTGATTTCATTAAGAAGCAATGCCAACAAAATTGGGGCTGGAAAATAAAAAACCAAACTTAAAATGGAAATGGACAGTGTATTTTTCAAAAGCATCAAAAAATCAAAGCCTGTAAGAAATTTCCTGAAGTTTGCCAAGCCTACCCATTGGCTCGTAAAATATGCCCCCAGTGCTGAATCTGAACTAAACGGCCTGAAATCTTCAAAAGCAATAATGATACCCAACATTGGTATATAGTTGAATATTATCATATAAGTCAATCCTGGTAACAAAAGAATATACAACCATTTGTGATTTAAAACAAAATGCCAAAAAGATTCATTCTTGTTTTGCGATTTCAATGCCACCACCTTTCCTGTTTGTTTTACCACTCAAATCCCTCCTCTGTTTTCATGATTGCAGCCTTTTAAAAGTTCAATTTCTCTGGCTGTTGATGTCATCATATATCGAGAGTTCCAAAATAACAATAATCAATAATTACCCAGTGCACCAGTCAATAAAACGAGGTGAAAACTCCCTGTTTATAAGAAGAATTCACCTCGTTCCATAGTCGATAATCATTTTCTATCCCAGTGATTTCTGCTATAATCATCTTTTTAAAACATGATTTTAGAAAATGATTATTCAGAATCCATTGTCTTTATTTGTTGTTCGCTTCCTCTTTATGCTCCTTTCGGTACTTTCCTGGTGATATATTAACGTACTTGTTAAAAAATCTGATAAAATTTTGTGTATTGGAATAACTGAGCCGCTGTGCAATTTCTGTGACTGACAAATCGGTATGCAGCAGCATCTCTTTTGCAGTATTTAATTTTTCCATATTTGAAAGATCTGTAAAGTTCATACTCCATTCCGCCTTTAGAACTTTCCAGATGTAACTCGGATGGTAATTCAGCCTTTCTGCACATTCTGTCAGTGTAATATCCCCGTGGGTCTCATGTACAATATCGGTTATCTTATGCAGAACGTCTGAGGAAATGTTGTATCGATACTCATGCAACGCCTGGATCGCAGGCTGTACGATCTGAGTATTCATATACTTTTTCAGCTTATCGCTGTCCGATATGTAATTCAACTGTAAAAATACATCATTGGATTGATCTTTAAATACCTGATTGGCTTCCAATCCCGCATCTGACAATACCGCAATGATAACAATTGTCATTCGGTAAATAAAAAAGTTTCTGTCATGCCAGGTAATCTTACGATTATTAAGACTATTAACAAATTTATCCACCAACTGTTCTGACAACTCTATATCCCCATCGTTGACGGCTTTTATCAGAGAACTTTCTGTGACGAAGTCATAACCATTGATTATGCCATCATTTTCAGCAATATCATCATAAAAAGTAACACTGTTATTATTTTGTGAAAGAGTTCCCACATTCCTGAGCATTTCATTGCACTCATTATACGCCGCTCTTAAGTATTTCAGCCCCGTAAATGCCTGACTAATTCCTACTATTACTGAACATCCGAATTTCGCTTTAATATAGTCTGCTAAACTCTGATTGACCTGTATTGTTTTCTCTCTAAGCGGTTCTGCTGCTTTATCGCCAACAACGACCAAAATTTGCTCTCCAATATGAAACGGAACAGCTACAATATGCTTCTGAATTTCATCCGGTATTCGTTCAATGATTGTAATGCTGAGTGCTTCATTCTCAACTTCACTGCCGGAATCTGTTTCCTCTTCTATCATACAAGTTATGGCCACCAGCCGATAAAACTTTTCCTTCGGAATACAAAACTGCTCCTGACTCCGTTTTACCATATCAGGCGTCATCTCTCCTCTTGCAGTCCGAATTAAAAACTGTTCAATCAGCATACGTTTCTGTTGTTGAACCATATTCTGTAAATTTTCTTTTGTGTCGATCAGATGGGCTACGCTATCTTTTATATTTGAAAACTCATCTTTTTCTGCCGGCACTTCATCTGTCCGCTCCGTCCCACCAATGGCTTCAGAGACATAATTTGTCAGATTACTTACCGGTTGGTACAGAATCAGCGACAGAATACGGCAAATGAAAAGAATCACGATTAAAACAAACAGAATGACGACAAAAGCGAAAAGAAGCCTCCCGGCGCCTTCTCTCATCACCCCTGTATTATAAGCTAACAGGTAGACCAATCCATTGCTTCCGCCTTTCTTGATATGAAGGCGGTATTCTAACTTATCATCTGTTTTAATATTTCGAGGCTGCTGATTTGCATTAAATGATTCTTTATTTTGATTACAGTATTCCCCCAACTCCTCATTCGATGCAAGAATCGTTTCTCCATCGCTTCCCAACACACACCATTCATATTTTGAAATATCGTTTTTGAGTTTCTGCTCTATTTTTTCAATATTAAGTTGAACCAGAATCATTTGATCACTTTGACCCGCACCACTCGACATTTTCACAACAAGTTGGTAACCGGAGGCATCCAGTGTATTACTTTGATAAATGCCCTTAGGAAATGGAGACGGTTCTTTCATATTATTGTACCAAAACAGAGAGGACGGATTTTCATTAATCAAATTCAGGAATCTGTCTACTTTATCCAGATTGCGCGTATTAGAGATTAAATAAAGTCCGTTATTTGTGAGTATCCAGCCTTGTTTTATATTCAAATAAGCATAATTTTTTATGTACTCATCCAGATAGGTTGGCCCTTTTAAAACATTCTGTGCTTCATGTACGTTGCTATAATTTCGGTATGGTATCGTTTCGGCATTTTTTAGCCATTTAAATTCTTCATCAGTTACTATCTCCATATAATATTGTTTGATAGACTTTAATGTAACTTCAACATCATTAAATACCTGTGTCTCAATTGTCTCCATGGATAAATCTGTCTGCTTAGTAAATTCCTCCATATAGACCCGATAGGAGATTACTGAAGCAATAAGAAGCGGAACTGTGGCCACAAGCAAAAGTAATAGAAATATTCTATTTAGATATTTTCCCCTTTTTTTATCTCCAATCCACTTAGCCATAATCAGATTCCCTTATCCTTCTGTCTAATTTCCCAATATAAAAACCAGGATTTACACAAAAATTATACACTATGGGTTGTAAGTTAGCAACTAATTATATGCATAATAGATCTGAAAAGAGCTTCATATTCAGAATGGATAGCCGTTTCTCCAACATTCATCATCAATGAGAAAACGCCCTTGAGTTGCCCTCTCTCCCTCAAAATTGCATGGTACCAAACCTTCTACTTATTTCCGCTTTTATATTCACTTAAATTGTATATTCAAGGTAGTACTAAATTGGACTCCTCCACAGGCTAATCAATATTCAGCGACGAATACGTTTTTTTCCGACTTACGCTATTTAAACAATGTGTTTAAGAAAAACTATGATCGCCCTCCTGACAATACCTTCATACTTTTGAAAAAGCAAGCCTACCCAGACAGACCTGCCAGGCAATGACTTGGATAACCTAGCTACGCATTTTTGACCTTAATTGTTAAATTTCTATAATAGTTTTCACCAATACATCTTCCAGTCCGGATGCAGTATCCGCATCAATGCCTCGACATAAAAATAATCCCCCCACAGGCAGTATTCATCGACTCCGTTGCCCAATTGTCTGCTGTATGTGGAATGTTTTAAGATGCCATTACCCCTCTCTTCTACGGCAGCAGCATACCTTTCAATCAGACTCTCCAGTATCAATTCTGCCTTTTCCTTATAGCTTTCATCACAGATTCCCTGTCGGTATGCTTCCAGAATTCCGCACACAGCAATCGCTGAAGCAGAACTGTCTCTAGGTTCTTCTCCTTCTATAAAATGGAAATCCCAGTAAGCTGCCAGGTCTTCCGGAAGATGCGCCAAGAAATAATCAGTCACCCCCTTCCATTTTGTCGCTATAACTGGGTCCTGAAAATAGGAGTAATTCAATGCGAGACCATAAACACCCCATGCCTGACCTCTCGACCATGTAGAATTATCCGAATATCCCTGATGTGTTGCTCCATGAGACGGTTTTCCAGACTCTTTGTTAAAGTAATATGTATGATAAGTAGAGTAATCCGCCCGGATTAATACCTTCGCAGCTGTTTGAAGATGCTTGACCGCAACGGTGCGATACGTCTGGTTCCCGGTTTCGTCGGCCGCCCAGTAAAGCAAAGGCAGATTCAGCAGGCAATCAATTATCAGCCTATATGTTTCGTCGTTAATGAACCGTCCCCAAGCCTGGATAAATTCCCCCTTTTCCCTGAAACGTGATGCCAGCTTATCCGCCGCTTTCAGAGCAGTCTTCTTCGCCATTTCGTCACCAGTCAGCTTATACGCAGCAACACAAGATGGAGTATAGAGAAAGCCCATATCATGATGATCCACCTGAATGTGTTTCTCAATCCGGTTGCTAAAGCTTTTCAGCTGTTCTAGTGCAGCCTGACGGCATATTTCATCCTTACTTTCCTCATAGAATATCCACAGCAGCCCGGTATAAAAACCCGCTGTCCAGTCTACATTTTCAACTTTTCTGTACCAGTTATTTTCACTGGCTGGGAAACCACCATCAAATTCATTCAAATGCCTTTTTACGATAATCTGTGCTGTGTCAAAAGCTTTTTTTACCTGATTATGATCCATTTCTTTTTCTCCCCTTTACCTTTTTACCACCATTCCAGGATTTCTCCAGTCTTTGTTTTTTCTGTTTTTTCTGTCATTTCAAACAGAATGGCTTTTCCATAACCGTAACAATTTCCGCTGTGCACCATCTGCTGGTTCGTAGTCTCCTGACTACATAAAATCAGAAGATATTCCTTGCCATCGGCCTGAATACGCAGTGCTTCCCCGTCTTCCACTCCCAGGGCTTTCTCCTCCGGGCAGGTATACAGTGGCAGGCGGTTTACATTTACAGGTGCTGCACTACCGGATTTTCCGCCATTAAGCACAAAAATCTTATGAAAATTTCCAGCCGCTACGTCCTGCTCGCAGTATACCTGATTTTCTCTGATTTCATTATAAAACAGGGACTGGCCTCCGGGGCGGAGACTTCCCACGCCGCTCTCTGAAACACTCTGAAGCCATGCCTCAGTCTGTAACCCTTTAAAATAAACAGTTTTCCCTGTCAGGAACACGTTCCCCTGCCTTCCGAAATGAAAGAGAGTCTCGTAACTGTGTTTTCCTGTGCCACAGTAATAGTCAGCAATCACATAGATGTCCGGCTTAATCCAAATAATACGGCGGTTCACCACCAAACCATCGCTAATGTAACCCAGATGGCTTCCTTCCACATAGCCCCAGGTTTTACCCTCACGATACCCTTGCTTGATACAGCTGCATACATTACGATAAGTCCAGGAAGTCTCACAGTGACCGGAAAGTTTTCCATCCACAATAACCACATTGTGTGCAGACGGTTCCTTTAAGAAATACCGTTCTCTGCTGTCCATATACGTATATCGCCCGGAATCCACCAGGATGTCCTCACCATTTACCATCAGGTCTACATGGAGCGCATCCACATGGCCATGACCACCTCCAGTCCCTCCACAGCAAAAATGGAGCAGGTTCCCGCGCCTCTCCCAACTGCTGCGAAAATAATAGTTGCCGCTGAATGGAAGCTGTCCAGAAAGGAAATCCGGTTCCCTCGATGCCATACTCTCATATTCCATACAAGCTGTATAGCCGAACTGCCACGCATCTTCAAATCCCAGAAGGTCGTAGCCCAGGAATTTCAGTACCGGGTCACGGAAGATATACGCCGCAGACGTGATCTGGTCTCTCACATCAAATGCATCGCTGTCTCCTTGCGCAATCTGTGTATGATCCGGTTTCTTCCATACTCCTTGTACGAATGCCATCTTACGCACGATGCTTCTGATTTCTTCCGGCATGGTAATACCAGCCTTTTCCCCATAATACAGTGCATTCTTAAAGCAGGCATATACTTCCGCATGGTACATGGGGGACTGTTCTCTCTGCATGCCATCAGGCAGAATCTGTTGCCTTGCTGCGATTACCAGCCTTTCCAGCGCCTTCCCCTGAACGCGATTCCGATCTTCTTCCGAGATGTCTGCAGCGATTGACCATAGTAAAAGCCCGCTGCTTTCCAACACTCCCCAGTTGCTGAAATACTTTTGTTCATGAAAGCTGTCTGTCAGCTGCCTGATATGCTTATCTATACAGCCTTCCACCTGGCTGATTAATTGGTCATCAACAACAGCGCTGTTCCTGATCAGATACAGCGCCCTAATCCAATTTTCGGCGCGGAGTCCTGATTCCAGCGTTCGCCATGGCCCAAGGCTGATATTATCCCCCTCCCCGGCCCGTTCCATCCAGTCTTTTAACAGGCGGACGCAGTGGTGCGCATACCAGTCTCTACCCGTCAGCTGATAAGCCTGGCCCAGAAAAACAAGGAAACGGTGCCGGTTAAACTGCCACAAAAACTCCCGATCCCCAAAAGGGACCAGACTCCAGTTAATCTCCTTTTCAAAGACAACCGGTTCTTGAGTCTGTTCCAAATCCCATTCAAAGTTAAACAGAAATTTATTTTCACTGACCTCGTCTGCGGCCCGGATGACCTGCGCTGTCGTATCCGGCCAGTTCTCCTTACAGTAAATTACCACCTTCTCCGGCTGGTCCACCCTGAAAGCATGGGATATCCGATTAAAAAATTCACACTTCCCCATAAGAGTCTCCTTCTGTTACTTCATCTTTTCTCTACTTCTTCCTGACAGGCGTTTCCATTGGCAGCCCTGTATTGTAGTTTAACTGTCTCGGTTCTCTGGCTTTATCCAATACACGCCCTATTTCGTAGTCTACAAAGGAATTACAGCCCAGATAATACTTGGGTTGGATATGAAAATCTTCCCGTGCTGCTACCATATAGGAGTCTCCCGCCCATATTCTCTGATATTCCGGTTTTCCTTCCAGGGTATCCATCATGTTTTCCGAACGGGGAAATTCATAATCCTCGTATCGACTCCAAAATTTTTTGGGGCAGAGAAACGGACCATGAGGCTCATCATAGGATATTACTAAAAAATAGTCCTCTTCCTGATGCTTCTCCAGGAAATCGACTGCACGGTTTGAACAGCGGTGGGCGTAACAGAACTCTTCCGATACCTCATATCGTTCCATAGTTTCTGTCTCTCTTGATAAAATACGTTCCTCCTCCGTCAACTCCTCCAGATAATTTCTCATATCATACCAGTAATCTTTATCCCAACCGTCTGCCGCCCTGCCTAATCCAAAGTAATCTCCTCCGTCTAAATGCCATTTTCCAATGTACGCGCTGTGAATCCCCTTGTCTGTCAGTCTTCTTCCAATATTCTGCATATTATCTGAAAGCCCCATACAGTTTGACCAGCCAGCGCAGGAATGCGGATAGCTTCCTATAAAAATACCAGCTCTAGCCGGCTGACACACCGGTTGTGTCGTATATGCGCTGTCGAACCGGATTCCTTCCTCAGCAAGCCGATCTAAATTAGGTGTTTTCATATCCGGATTGCCATAACAGCCCACCATATCCGCCCTCTGACTGTCTGTCATAATAAAAATTACTTTTCTATGATTCATTTCCAATACCTCCTACCAATACATATTCCAGTTGCCTTTTAAACGCCTGAGGCCTTCCATATAAAAATAATCTCCCCAGATACAGCATTCATCATCTCCCCAGCCGCCGTTCCCTTTATCCTTGCAGTAAACACCATGCATTAGAATTCCGTTGGAATGCTCCCCTTCTGTGGTATACCGTTCTGCCAGATTTCTCAGGATAGAAACGGCTGCATTGTAATACAGTTTTTTATGCAGATCTGTTTCCGGCAGATACTCTGCGATTTCCAGCAACCCGCATGCTGCGACTGGCGCAGAAGAGGAATCCCTCTGCACCTCATCCTCTGTAAAAATCAAATCCCAGTTACAAATCAGATCAGACGGAAGGTGGTTTAAAAAATAGTTGCTTACCCGTTTAGCCATCTCCAGGAATGTGGTTTCTTTTGTATAGCGATAGCTGATAGCAAGGCCATAGATAATCCATGCCTGCCCTCTCGCCCAGCAGGAATCATCACTGTACCCCTGGCCCTGCCATCCTCTGACAGGCTGCCCGGTGATTTCATCGATTTTAAAACACTGATAGGTAGAAGCATCCTCCCGTACCATGCAGCCGGCCGCCTGGTTCATATGATTGAGCGCCTTTAAGTAAAAGCTTCTGTCTCCCGTTTCAAGCGCTGCCCAGTAAAGCAGGGGAATGTTCATAGAGCAGTCGATAATAAAATGTCCCTGCTGGTCACGGTCTCTTACCTGAATAATCCCAGCTTTTTCACTGTATCGGTTTGCCAGAATTTTTGCCGCGCCAAGCGCCAGCTTCTTCGCCTTTTTTCCCCCTGTCAGCTTATACTGCGCCACGATGGAAGGAATATAAAGGAAACCTATATCATGGTGATTCAAAACATGATATGTTTTATACCGTTTTTTATAATCATCATACTGCGCTTCTGCCACTGCGCGATAAAGCTCATTCCCGGTCAGTTCGTAGGAAAGCCACAACATTCCTGTCCAAAAGCCGCATGTCCATTCTGAATCATCTTCCTCTCCATACATCAGATTCACGCTGCTGGGTGAAGGGAAAGAATGTACAAAGTCCGGCATTATTTCCTCTACTTTTTTTACTGCATAGGCAACTGCTGTCTCTAAAAATGTTGTATCCCCGCAAAATCTTTCCTGATCTTTCACCTCTGCTAAAAGTACGTTCTGATAATCTGCCATTATACTGTTCCTTTCTCTGTTATCCCGTTTTTTAGTAAATACAAATCAGGGAAAGACTGATGATCTTTCCCCAATTCACTTGTCTTTTCATATAATTTTATTATTTTTCGGCATCATAGCGGTCTAACGCCCCCTGATAGATTTCCAACAGTTCGGGAAGTCCCATTGCGTTCATCTGTTTCAGATAGGAATCCCATTCTTCATCAATTCCGCCTCCGGTCATCCATGCTGCGTATTTCTCATTTGCAAAACTGTTGATTTCAGTCGCCAATGTGGACAGGCGATCGCTTTCCTCCGTTGAAAGCATAAATTTGGGATAGTATTCCGGATAATAAAAATCGGAATAATAAGCGTCCAAAGCCTGTTTTTCAATCATATGGGAAGGGGCGCCTTTTAAGAGAGTAGCAGCCTCCTTGGTTACACTGTAAATTCTGTCATATCCTCCCGGCACTACCTTTGCTCTGTTTTCCGGTGTAGGTGCCTCTGCGTAGCCATATTTTCCGTTTCCGTCTTCCTTCAAATGCAAACCAACCTTGAGTGCAAGGGAAGCCTGTATTGAGAATAACGGATCATAACAATGATCTACCCAACGCATGATATATTCCGGATCTCTCGCGACATTCGTAATTGCAAAGCTCCCCAGACCATTTACACCATTCTGCAGTTCCGGCCAGTATCTGTCACCTCCAGGTCCAGCCAACGGCGGTACCGGAACATAACTGTCATCCTCGTTGCTCGTACTCCATGCTGTGCTTCTCCACCCCTGAAGAACGCCAACTGTTCTGTTCTCATTCTTACACTTTGCTTTGAATACAGAGTTGTCCTGTGTAAATGCTTCCTGATCAATCAGACCTTCTGAGTAAAGCTTATGGAAGTATTTGATTGCATTTTTATACGCTTCCCCAACTGCTGTATAAATCACTTTACCGTCTTTCACTGCAATATGTGCTTTACCGCTGTCAATTCTCGTATCATCAATCATACCAAAAGAACCAAATAGATCCGACGCATAATTCGTATCCTTATTGAAGGAATAAGGAATCTCATCATCAGGATCTCCGTTTCCATTGGCATCCTGCTCCTTAAATGCCTTTAATACTTCATAAAATTCATCTGTCGTGGCCGGAACATTCATGTTTACATTTTCCAGCCAGTCTTTATTGATAAACAGAGGAAGATTTGTCGTTGTAACGTATCCGTCATCAAATGACATCAGGGAATAGATATGTCCGTCAGGGGCGGTAATACTGCGCTTGTATTCAGGATAATCCTGAAAAATCTTGTATAGATTCGGTGTATTTTCCTCAGTAATATAGCTCTCCAGAGGAATCAGCATACCTTCAGGACCATATTTTAATAAGTCATCGTTGCTCAGAATCTCCTGGCCGAAAAACGCTTCCGGTAGCTGATTGCTTGCAAAAAGCAGCGATTTCTTCTCCACCCAGGCGCTGTCCGCATAGGTGGTCCAATTAATCTTAACACCAGTTTCCTGTTCCAGTTCCTGATACAGCTGAATTTCAGCAGGACTGTACTCCCCATCCCTTAATCTGCAGATAAACTCAAGCGGGGCATCGGAATCAGGCTGTCCAGAGTCGGCTTCTGATTTTTCTTTTGCTGCCGTATCCTTCACATCTGCCGTTTCTGTCTTCTCATTGGAAGCGCCTCCACACGCAGTCAATCCTGCTACCATTGCCGCAGCCAGAGCAAAACTCATCACTCTCTTCAATCTCATAATCTTTCTCTCCTTTTTATTATCCTTTTACAGAGCCTATCATTACACCCTGATTAAAGTACTTCTGAATGAACGGGTACACTGCCAGTACCGGGACAGTTGAAACAATAATTAGACCATATTTTAGAATTTCTACCAATTCCTGGCGGCGGATAATGTCCTCTACGCTTCCAAGATCCTGCGCCGTAATGGAATTTTCAATTAGGATCGATCGCAGTACCAGCTGCAGCGGCTGAAGTTTAGCATCGGTAATATAGATTAGTCCATTAAAGTAGTCATTCCAGTGGGCTACACCGTAATACAGTGTCAATACTGCAAGTATTGATTTAGAAAGCGGCAGCACAATCTTTATAAAAAAGTTAAAATCTGTGCACCCATCTATGACTGCCGCCTCAAACAGTTCCTGTGGAATGGAGCTTTGCAGGAATGTCTTTGCCATAATAATATTAAACACGCTGATACTGCCCATGAGCATCATAATCCATCTGGTATTCAAAAGATGCAGCTTACTTACCACCAGATAAGTCGGAACCAGACCCCCACCAAAATACATGGTGATCATAAGAAACACCATCAAAAACCTGCCCCCATTGAAATCCCTCCTGGAAAGGACATATGCAATCAACATCGTTGCTGTCGTTCCCAGTGCAGTACCGCATACCGTATAAAGGATGGTATTGCCATAACTTAACCAGATATCCGGTCTTTCAAAAATCAACTGATAACCATCTAGTGTAAATTCTTTTGGAAAAAACTTAACCTGTCCGGAATTGACCAAATTCGGGTTTGAAACAGATGCAATTACCACAAAATACAGAGGATACACGATTGCAACAGCCAGACTTCCCAAAAGCAGATAATTAATAACATCAAATAATCGGTTACTTTTTATAATTTTTTGCATAGCTTCCCTTCCCTTACCACAGACTGGTCTCGGTTACTTTTTTGGATATCTTATTTACACTTACCAGCAATATAACATTAACAATGGTATTAAATAATCCGATTGCTGCTGAGTAACTGTAATCCGCCTTTACCAGGCCTATCTTATATGTATAAGTTGATATAATTTCTGACGCAGCAATATTTAAATCGTTCTGTAACAGGAATGCTTTTTGAAAGCCAACGTTCATCAAGCTCCCTGCATTCATAATTAACATGATAACCGCAGTCGGCATAATCGAAGGCAGATCAATAAATCGAATTAACTGTAATTTACCTGCACCGTCCATTTTGGCTGCTTCATATAAGGAAGGGTCTACCGCTGCCAGCGCCGCAATATAGATGACTGCACTCCAGCCCATATTCTGCCAGATGCCGGACAGGATATAGACTGCCGGGAACAGTTCCGGCTTCGCCATAAAATTAATTTTCTTTCCCCCTAACGCAGCGATAATATTGTTGATAAAACCGCTGGATGGTGATAAAAATAAAATGATCATACTGCACATAACTACCACAGAAATAAAGTGTGGCGCATAGGTAATGGTCTGAACCGCCTTTCTGAACTTTAAATTCCTGGTCTGATTCAAAAGCATTGCCAGTATAATTGGGAATGGAAATCCAAAGATCAGGGACATGCCGCTAATTACCAGCGTATTTTTTATCAACCGGACCGATTGATAGGAATCAAAAAATTGCTTAAAATGTTTGAATCCCACCCATGGACTTCCCCATATTCCTTTTGCTGCATTAAAATCTTTGAAAGCAATCGTTACACCATACATGGGTGCATAGCAAAACACCAGAAAGTATATGATTGCCGGAAGCGCCATCAGCCATAACTGATAATGGTTCTTCCTTTTTCCGTTTTTCACTCCTGTTACTGTTTTCACTGTTTTCCCCTCTCTCCGTTCCTTTGTGCCTGTATCTTATCACGTCCAAAATGCATCTGTAAATGAACACTCGTCTCTTCCGTACCAGCAATAATTATTGTATATTGGGATAATTTTTGCATATTTATGGTATCATTGCCTAATTTATGATACTGTGCTATACTCGACATACTATTTTCATCGAAATACAGCATACCCGAAAGGAGCAGCCCTGTGAAAAAATACTTACAAATAAATATACTGAGAAAATATCTGCTTTCCTATATTTTAATTTTTCTGGTCCCCACCGTTCTTCTCGGAAGCCTGCTCCAATTCCGCTTTCAAAATTTACTGCGGGATGAGTTGATCAGGAATAATCAGACAACCATAGAAAAGCTTCAGGCCTCCTTAGACGCGGAATTATCCAGTTTTGAATCTGTTGCTTCCCAGCTGGTACTGAATGGTTTTGCACACCCATTTGACCAGAAGACCAACTCCGTACATGGCATGCATCTGATACAATTTTTAAATACATGCAAGAATGTGAATCCATTCCTATCAGATATAGTAATCCGCTATCACACAGGGGACTTTTTTTACTCCACTACGAGTTCCTACAGCTCTGACCTTTTTTATACGTTATATCATAATACAGCGGCGGAGTTGGAGAATCTGGCGCCGTTTTTTGAATCCTCCTCCGGAATCCACACGCTTCCCCACGCCGTAAGCCTTCCGACAAAAAGCCATTCTGACAGCAATATGGTGATGATATACCCTGTTTCCTCCGGTATCTCTCGTGCTTCCTCCCTGCTTTTTTTTATTTTTTCTGAGGACAAGCTTCAAAATCTGTGCAGCCAATACTTTGATCCTTCCGTTAGTTCCGCCATGATATTTAATGAGAATGGGTTACTACTGGCTTCCTATGGGGATTTTTCAGATTCTGTGTATGCACATTACATGGAAAACCAGGAGCATTCAGTTCCATCAGAAACCAGAATTCAAAAAATCGGTCAGACAGATTATTTGATTTCCAGCATCCGGTCACCCGAATACAACTGGTCCTATGTTACCTACACACAAGTAAATGCTGCGCTTGCCGCTTCCATCCATTTTAAAACACAGATGATTTATTTAATGATTTTTGTTCTGCTGCTAGGCGGCTTTTTAATTGCACTCTTCATGTACTATAATTTTTTACCGCTTTATGAACTGATTAATCTGTCCAGCAAAATCTCACCCAAACAGGAGAAGGAACAGAATGAACTGGTATCCATAAAAAATACCATCAGCCATCTGTCATCGGAAAACAGCCAGTTGAATGGCAAGCTGGACGGCACGAAAATCGCAGCAAAAGAATACATAATCAGCCAGTTACTGACCGGACGTTTTATGAAGCGGGAATTTCTGGAGAAATCTCTGGTCCAGACCATACTTTCTCCCCATTACAGCTATTACACGGTTTTTATGATTCAGTTCAGACATTCTACTGTTCTTACAGATGAAGGGAAGACTGAACTTATCAGCGAAATCGAATCCTTTTCAAATGAAGATATGGTATTTCTTTGCAAGGAAGATCATCTGCACAATACCTTCGTGACAATCAGCCTGATGAGTGAACATGCGGCCACTTATTTTGAGGAAACATTAAATACAGTCAAAACACATATGAAGTTGCATTGGGAAGTCCCCATTCTGTTCGGCGCCGGTAATATTTATAACCAGATGGAATCTCTGGTAAAGTCATATATGGAAGCAAATGCTGCTCTGGATTACCACTTTATTAAAGGAATGGATGAAGTTATTCTTTTTTCCACGATTCAGCCACTCTCACAAAATGCTGTTTTTTCGTACCCGTATGAAGAACTGCAGCAATTTCGTCTGGCTCTTGCCAGAGGGGAAACGGCTGATGTAGAACTCACTGTAAAATCGCTTTCCTCCAGCCTCTCAAATAAGGCGATTACTCTGTTCCAGGCAAAAAGTATTTGCCAGGACATCATCAATATTGTTACCAAAGCAATTCCCGACGGTTTTGAGCAGAGCGAATCCGGGTATGAAGTACCAAACATCTTTTCAATAACTCAATTCGAGAGCATTAGTGATATGATCAGCCTGGTTCATCAGTTATCCTATGATATCTGTAAACATATTAACGCTTCCTATGACTCTGACAATCGGATTCTGCTCGATAACATCCGAACCTTCATTGCTGCAAAATGTTTTGACTGTAATTTTTCGTTACAGATGTTGTCCGATCATTTTCATATGGCTGGTTCTAACCTGACTGCCTTTTATAAAGAACATACCGGAGAAAATATATTCGATTCGGTAACTTCCCTGCGTATGGAACGCGCCAGGGTTCTCCTGGCCACAACAGGCATCCCGGTTCACCAGATCAGTGTGAATGTCGGGTATGATAATGCCTCCAGCTTTATCCGTCGGTTTAAACAGTTATATCACATCACGCCCGGCGCTTTTCGGGAAGCCAATCGGAACATATCTGTGTAACTACATGATTCGTATTTACAAAAGACCAGTATTGTAGTATAAGCAAACAGAGAGGATGTGAACGATATACAGTTCACATCCTCCCTGAAATCACATATAAAGCCCTAAGCTAATGGCAGAACAAATTTATTCTGAGCAGCATGGCCGCAGCTTAAAGACCCGCGCCGTATACTCCCGGTCCATCTTTACGGTAAACGCGCCGTCCTCCTTATTCCACTGGTATCCTGCCTGATATGCCTCCTGCTTAGGATAAATCTGAGTCAGCTTCACTTCCCTTCCGTGCAGAACCGGTACCGGGATTGTCTCGCATGGCGAATCTGAGGTTCTTCTCCACACCGCAACATAGATATTTTCCCCCGCGGCCAAACCGAGGGCGGACCAGGAGTCTTCATAGTGGGAAAGCCCCAGCGGCCAGAATGGTACGCCGTCCTTTATATCTCCCCGGATCTGCTTATAACACGCAATGCCTTCCCGGATTAAATCCACCCTGGAATCCGACATTTCCAGGATATGGCCGCTCTGGTGGATTCGAAGCAGCATGGCATTCACCATGTTGTAAATCGTTTCTTCTTCGTCTCCATCCCGCATGGGGTAAGACCATACGGCAGCCTGTTCCGGTGTCAGCCCTGTAGGGGCATTGGCAGAGATCGTGGAATATTTTTTATACTCCTCCAAATCACTGGTGGACTGGATGCTGTGCCTCGACAACATGGCATAATCGATCCGCATTCCACCGCTGGAGCAGTTCTCAATCACCAGATTTGGGTATCTCGCAAACACTGTGTCAAGCCATTCCAAATAGGCCCGGTTATGCTTTAACAGCCCATCTCCAAAACTGTCTGCATCCGTCTCTGTCCCAATTCCGGGCTCAATGTTATAATCCATTTTGATATAACCAACACCGTACTCATTCACCATTCGGTCGATGACTTCATCCGCGTGCTTTCTCACCTCGGGATTGCGGAAATCAAGCTGGTACCTACTCATGTCAGATATTCTTTTTCCGTGACGCTTAAAATACCAGTCATCAGAAACCTTATCCGCCAGCGGGCATTCAAGTCCCATCACCTCAATCTCCAACCACAGTCCCGGAATCATACCGCTGGAGCGGATGGCATCCATAACTTCCTTAATTCCGCCCGGAAAACGCTTTGCAGACGGCTGCCACTCCCCTACGCTGTTCCACCAGTGTCCATCGGAATACCAGCCACAATCCACACAGTAGTATTCGCAGCCAATCTCCGCTGCCCGCCGGATCATCGGCAGTTCCTTTTCCGTAGTGGGTTCTCCGAACAGACAGTTCATATAGTCATTAAAAATAACCGGCAGTGTCTCGTTATCCTCATTTTTTCTGCGTATCCGTCTTCTGTAACGGGTAAGTTCTCCCATGGCCTCGTCAATGGTCCCTACCGCAGAGCCTACTGCTGCCTTTACTGACTCAAACCGTTCCCCGGGCTTTAATTCCACCCACCAGTGGCTCTGATGTTCTGTCGGACCGCTTAGCTTTAAATAGTACTGTCCGTCCTGATCGCTGATCTCCCAGTACCAGGAACCGTTGTTCTCAATCTGCCAGTAAAGACCAGCCCCCACTTCTTCATTGCGCAAATACCCTACAGGTAAGTATTCCTTCGTGGACCATGCCCCGGAATTTCCTACCTCTATGGTAACAGATGACCGATGATAATCCTCCGACTGGGCTGTTGACATCCCCAGTTCTTTTAAATAGAACTCATTCCAGTGAAACTCCTTCTGCCATCCATTTCTGGGAATATAGAGCTTCATTTTTTCTCCTGCTTCCATCAGCCCTTCTTTAGAAATACCGGTTAATGCAAAGGAAGAGACGTATTCAATTCCTTGCGGCTCACTCCCCTTATTCACCACTTCGCTCCAGGACCTCACTACCGCGATCCCATCGTAAAACTGAAGATGACTGTGTACCTCCAGTCCGCTCGGTTCATCCCACGTGACAATCTCCAGTTTCCGCCCACACTCATTTCGTGTATCATTGAAATCCCGGTATTTTAACCGGTATCCCGGTCCGGTCCTCACATAATTTGTACCATGTCTCACTCCTGTCTTGTCATATCCCGTTGCCTGAAGTTCCACCAGAGTAAAGGGAAGAAGGCCATTTACTGAAACCAAATCTTTTTCTTCAAACGGAAGCGCCGAAAAATGCAGCAGCTTCACCTCCTGGTCATCCGTTATTTCCAGTACAAGATTAATTTTATTTTCGCATAAAGAAATTCTTTTCATACAATTATCATCCTTTCACAGAACCACTCATTAATCCTGACAGGAAATACTTCTGCAGGAACAGGAACAGACACGTAACGGGAATGACCGCTACCACGGAGGCCGCCATCAAGCCACCCCAGTCAATGATATTAGATCCTTTGAATAACATAATAGCCGGGGTCAGCGTCCTGTATCTGTCCGTTGATATGAAAATATAGCCAAACATGAATTCATTCCATGCCTGGATAAACGCATACAACCCCGTAGATACAAGACTGGGAATAGAGACCGGGAGTATAATTTTCACCATCATCTGGAATTTATTTGTACCATCGATCTCAGCCGCCTCTTCCAGCGTAATCGGTATCGTATCGAAGAAGCTGCTCATCATAAAGGTGCAGAGCGGGATTACAAAGGTCGTATAGGCCAGAATCAGGGAAATATACGATTCCAGCAGACCGAAGTTTCTCATAATCATGTACAGAGGAACCAGCAGTAAGACTCCTGGGATCATCTGGGATACCAGCATGGCAAAATTGGAAATCTTAATCAGTCTCGATTTATAGTATCTGCTGAACGCATACCCTGCCATCACAGCTATTACCATAGAAACAAAACAGGCAATCAGAGATACGAAAAAACTGTTCTTTATGTACCGGATGAAGCCGGCGGAGAAAAGCACCCTGGCGAAATTCTTCATTGTAGGCGCAAGTGTCATAAGCGACGGGACCGCCGAGCGGATCTCCGCATCCGGCTTAATTGCGGATACCACCATCCAGTAGAAAGGAAACACACAGATTATGGATATGAGAATCAAAAGTATATACGATATGGCATTGATAAAACGTCTCTTTTTTGTGCTGACCATGGTTTTCCTCCTATTCCATACTTTCACTTATTTTCATTCGCTGACGGTAATAGACGATGAAAATTACCGACATAACAACAAACATCATGGTGGACAGAGCCGAAGCCGCCCCTACGTTGAATTTTTTCATAGAGTACCGGTAAATCATAATAGGAATGGTCTGGGTCGCGTAGTTGGGCCCTCCCTCAGTCATAATCCAGATAAAGTCAAAGTCGATTGCCGTCCAGATGATATGGAGGAACACAATGACTAAGGACACCGACTTTAACTGGGGAAGGGTGATATAGAAAAACCGTTTTATCACACCGGCCCCGTCAATGGCGGCCGCCTCCTGTATATCTCCCGGAATGGACTGCATCGCCGACAGAAATGAAATCGTGTAGTAGGGAAATGATCTCCATATATTAACGAAGATCACAGTCGCCATGGCATATCTTGAATCCCCCAGGAAATCCACAGGCGCGCTTGCTATATGCAGTTTCTGAATCAGATAATTGATAATTCCGAATTCTGTATTCAGCATCCAGTCCCAGGTCATGCCGGCCACAATAATTGGCACCAGCCAGGGGATAAACACCATCGTGCGGAAAATCGCCCTGCCCTTAAACTCACGGTTCAGCAGGACCGCTGTGAGCATCCCCATGCAGTACTCCCCCAGCACGGAAAATACTGTCCAGTATACTGTATTGATTACCGTCTGTTTAAAACGCTCATCCGACAGTATCGTCTTAAAATTGTTAAATCCGGCAAACCCACTTTCCGGTTTAATCAGATTTACGTTAAAAAAGGAATCGCCAATCACCTTAATTAACGGATACCCCTTTAGGGCAATCAGGAAGAGGAGCGCGGGGAAAATCATAATAATTGCTGTGTATACCACCCGTTTGCTTCTGGATATTTTTGTTCCGTTCAAGCTGATCCCTCCCTTTCTATTCGCTCAATTCTCCTGAATCCGACAGAGACGCGTTGATTGCGTCACACAGCCAGGCCGCCGCTTCCTCTGGCGTCTTACCTTCCTGAAGTACCTTTGCGATAGAATCATTCATAGCCTGTGTCACCCCGGCCAGCGTTACCGGCGGAAAAGCAATCCCTACAGCTTCAATGTCCGCAAAACCTTTGCTCCATACACTTTCAGAATACACATCGCTTCTTGGCGAGCCGTAGGACCATACCTTATCCTGCCACTCCTTTCCTGCAATCGCTTTCAGCAGTTCCATGGCGCCTTCCTTATTTTTGCTGCCCTTAAAGATGAACATGGGCTTACACTCCATATACGTATAAGCCTTCCCGCCTTCGGGATAGGGGATAACATAAACACCCATATCCTTCATCTCCGGGCTTTGGTTTACCTTATTCCTCAGCCAGTTCCCGGAAACATGGGAAGCTGCGAGACCGGTACAAAGGTTTTCGTCTGTCTCTTCCCATGTCCAGTTCTTTGCGCTTGGATTTACAATCCCCCGGTCAACCAAATCCTTATAGAACTGGAATACCTTCGCTGCCGCAGCAAGCTGTTCCGGATTTTCATTCCAGGTATTCTTAAATTTTCCATCGCCCTGTAAGGAGGCGATTTCCTGGCCCTGCTGCGCCAAATAGACCAACAGCTCCTGGGCTGCCCTGACCCCTGTACCGGTTATCTCAAAGGGATACTTGCCCTGGGCCTCATAATAACCGTCTAATGCCAGCAAGTCTTCCCATGTTTCAGGAACCTCCACACCGGCGCTCTGAAATGCTTCCTCATGGACCAGGAGTGCTCTAACCGACATCTCGTTGGGAATCGCGACAATTTTCCCTTCCATACTCATGGCGTTCATCACCGATTCACTGAACACGCTCTTCTCATCCCATGCCTGAAATTCATCGGTTAAATCCTCCAGGATACCCATATTGTAAAATTCTCCAATGTATTCTGGAAGCCCCCACGCGCAATCCGGGACATTGCCTCCGGCCGCGGCCGTCAATATTTTTTCATGAAGCATATCGTAGGTGAAATTCGTATAGTTAACCTTATATCCTGTTTCCTCCTCAAACTTTTTAATCATCTCGATAGCAAGTGTCTCTGCGTCGCTTCCTGTGGACCACTGGGTCCACATCTCTATGGTCTGTCCCTCTCCGCTCTTTTCAGAGTCCCCCGCTTCTCCCTGCACAGTGGACTCTCCTGCCGCCTTCGGTGCTCCTGACGGGCTGCCCCCACATGCCGCCAGAGATAATGCCATAACCACCGCCGTAACTGCCGATAAGAATCTCTTATTTATATTTTTTTTCATCTTTATAAACCTTCCCTTTCTTTTCCATTCTCGGTTTCAACAGGATACATTTCGCATGCACATACGTTTTTCTTGTAAGTTGACAATACCATATCACTCCAGGAGAGGCAATAAAAAAGAAGGTGCATATAAAAAACACCCCCTTTTACATAAAGAATACCCCTTCAACTGCACAATATCATCTGTTTCTGTAATTAGACGGACTCTCCCCGTAATATTGCTTAAACTTTTCAGCAAAGGACTTTGAATCCTTATACCCGACCATTCCTGCCAGTTCCTGTGTGCTGATGCTGCCGTGGGCGTCCATAATTTCCAAAGCCTTTTTCATCCTTACTTCAGCTAAATAATCCTTAAAATTCATTCCTGTCTTTTTCTTAAAAAAGGTACTGAAATAGCTGGTATTCATGAAAAAGCGGCCGGCCATAGCCTTTAAACTGATGTCCTGGTCATAATTTTCATTAATATAAATCTTAATGCTCCTGATCGTATCGTTCTCGTTTCCATCTCCACAAAAAACGTGATCCCGCACAAAGGCCGGAAGATAGTCGAGAATCAATGCGCAGGCCTTCTGATAGGTGGCCTTTCCCCGTATTGTCGAAACAAACGCCTCATATTCTTTCATCTTTTCAGGCTCAGTCAACCCATAGCTTCCCAGAGTCCGTATGAATTCCATCAGAAGCGATACACAGCGGTTTTCCGCACTAACCCGATTCCCGTAGTGCAGCTCCCCAATCAGCTCCAGACACCGGCGCAGGTAGCCGATCCAGCAAGCGTCATTGGCCAGCGCGGCCTTCACAAGCGCCTGATAAGCGCAGTTATAGTCCTCAAAGGATTTATCGTAATCTTTATGAATCGTATCATAGACAATCACTTCCCGCTGTTCGAAATAGTAAATATTCCCGACAAAAACAGCGGTCTTGTAAGCAAATTTCAAATCTGATAAGTCATCAATCTTTTTTCCGATTCCCGCAGCCAGCTTCACGTTATATTCTCCGGCGGTCTTGTCAATCACCAGCTTCACCCTCGATACCGTCTCATCCTCCTCAGCCCTCCCCTGATAAAACACCATCGTGCAAAGACCGTTTTCCCGCTTTAAGCAAAAGCCGTAATGGTTGGCCCGGACGAATTCCTCCAACTTTTTAAATACAGAAAAACGGAGCAGTTCCATCTCACTGCGGCTTCCTTTCTTCTCTCCCGTGCCTGTAACGAAGAAGCACACTCCCGTATAATACGCCTCCTTGACAGGCACTCCCATTTCCTGAAATTCCCTGTACAAATTCTGAAAGTCATACTGCCCTGTCACAGTTTTAAATACGGACTGGAGGCTCTTCTTGTCCTCATGTAAATATTCCAGGGAAATGTGTTCTTCCAGGAGACGTTCGGCTTTCAAAATCGTTTTCTCCAGTTCTTCCTTCGTCACAGGCTTCAGCAGATAGTCAACTGCACCGTATTTTAGGGCCTGCTTCGCATAATCAAATTCCTGATAGGCGCTTAAAAATATAATCTTGCTTTTTAGTTTCCGCTCACTGACATACTGGATTACATCAATTCCCGACTTATCCGGCATGGAAATATCGGAAATCACAATATCCGGCAGAAGTTCGTCAATCTGCCTTATCAGCATGCTGCCATTCCGGGAAGTCCCGACGATTCGGGCATTCATTTTCTCCCAATCCACCAGCTTTAACAGCCCTTTAATAATTAATGGCTCATCGTCTGCAATTACCACGGAAAACATGTTCACTGCTCCCCTTCCCCCGTTATAACCGGCAATCTGCACCGCACAAGGGTTCCCAACCCCGGCGTACTGTCAATAGTAATTCCATATTCTCCACCAAACTGTAATTGAATGCGGTCCTCCACGTTTTTTAGCCCTATACTGAATTTTTTTTCTTCCGTCTCTTTCTGTTTTTCTGCCCCACTGATTACATTCCTGACATGCAGAAGCGTTTCCTCGTCCATTCCGGCCCCGTCGTCTATCACCGTAAGTTCAAGATCCCCCTCCGCTCTCCGGGCATAGATGGCAATGGTTCCGCCCTCTTTGGGAATCACCCCGTATTTCACAGAATTCTCTATCAGCGGCTGAAGCGTAAGCCTGGGGATCATACAGGGCAGCGTATCGTCATCAACCGCGATTTCCAGTCCGATCTGGTTCTCGTAACGCAGCCTGACGATCACGAAGTAGTTATTGATGCTGTCCAGTTCTTCCTTCAGAGAAACGAGCTTCTTATTATTCCCCAGAAGATACCGCATCTGATGGGATAAACTCTCCAGCATCAGCGCCGTATTTTCATCATCGTTCATAACTGCAGACATCCGGATGGCATCCAGAGTATTGTATAAGTAATGAGGCTGAATCTGTGTCGTCAGGGCTTTTAACTGAGCTTCCTTCTGTCTGATCTCAGACAAATAAACCTTTTCTATGTGCTTCTGAAGCTGTTCCGTCATATTATTCAAGCCATCCGCCAGAATCCCCAGTTCATCCTTACTGTTCACATTAACACGCGTTGATAAATCCCCCGCCTTAATCTGGTCCATTCCCGCCTTCAAAGTACGGATTGGCCTGCTGATCGTTTTCGAATTATAATAGTAAAGCACAGCAAGCAGCAGAACACTGATTAAAAACAGGCCTGCGGCACTTTTTATAAGGGAGTAATACAGTTTTTCAAACACAGTAAACGGAAGTTTTACAAAGACTGACCACGGGGTTCCTTCAATATCTGATCTGATTAAGTATTCCTGGTTCGTCTTAATCACGCTGTTTTGGCCGCCGTCTTCCACAATTTTCACATAGTCGGCCTGTGTCTCCCTGTTGTCATAATTGGAATAGATCAATGCACGATTCTGATGATCGGCAATTAGAATCTGTCCGGAATCCATAATCCGCAAATCTTTCAGGATTTTGTCAAAACTTTCTGTTGGTATATCAAGGTACAACGTGCCCAGAATATCCGTATTGGCAGTCCGAAGGCTTCTTGTATTCATAATATTTCGCGCAAACGTGAATACCTGTCCTTCCGTATTCCGATAATAATCCGGTTCATGGGTGGGGATAACAGAAGTCCAGTTTTTCTCATCTTTGCTGTGGTTTTCTGTCCACTTTTTCATAACTGCTTCATTAACAATTTTCTCCGGCGCTCTTGTTGAGGAATAGTAACGGCCCTTGGGATCAACAAAGTAGACATGGACAATATTCCGGTCCGTATAAAGGATTTTCTTCAGAGCGTCCTCCACCAGATTTTCCTTTAAAATATCGGATACGCTCCCGTTCGTCATCACGTCGTAAAAATAGCCATAATCACCGGACTGATATTCGTATAAAAGTTTACTGTATTCTGTGATATCTTCTACCAGCGCCTCCACATCATTTCCTGTTCCCTCAGCCGTTTGAAACGCATTCGCTATAGCAGCCTCTGTAACCGCATCCATATTTTTCCGGAACAGCCAGAAACCTATGATCGTCAAGGGGATAAGGCCCAGGCACAAAAAGGCCGCCACCGATTTTGTAAAAATACTAATGTATCCGCTTCGTTTCCTTCGTCTATTCATTGAGTTCCATCCACTTCTGATTCAGATATTGGGCCGTTTCTTCTACCGACATCGTTTGGTTCGTAAGCAGGATAAGCGCCTGAACCAGTTCGTTCTTAAACGCGGAGGAAATATGGCCGGCGTCACTGAAGGACTCCTCCTTCTGCGCATAGCGGTAGTCCACGATCAACCCCTGCTGAACCGTCGGCGCCGGGTATAAGATTCTCCGCTTCGTAGTCTGGAAACCATACATGGTTTTTAAGATTTCCCTATAGTTCTCATCCTCAAAAAGAAATTGAAAAAACCGTTCCGCCGCCTGATATTTTTCAGGGTCCTGACTGCAGTTCTTTGATATGGCCAGCTGGGATCCAACTTCCGTAGCCGCAATGGTATCACCACTCTCCATTGGTATAAAAAACCAGGACAGTCTCACCGTCCCCGGTTCATCCACGACCTCCGCGCCGAGATTATCCCTGTTTGAACTGATGCAGTCCGGATCTGCCTGCATAATATTAGCAATGAAGCCAGGTTTACCGTAATACATAGCGGCCTCCGAAGTTAGAATAGACGAGATTACCTGACTGTCATTCATATAGATAGAATCCCTCAGAATATAGTCGCTGCTCATAAGGCTAAAGTAATCCTCAAGCATGGCTTTATACTCATTTGTCAGAAAATCAACTTCATGACCTGCTGACACATTCTTCTGGTAAAAATAGTTTAACCAGTATACGGCGCTGTCCGGCTTTGTTCCTCCGCATACGATAGGACTAATTCCATAGTATTTAAGCCTCTCACAGACTTTCCGGAACTCTTCATAGTTTTTTGGTATTTTCAAACCAAATTGTTTGAATAACGCCTGATTGTAAATTATACCATAGGTTGTCGTGTAAAGCGGTATGGTATAGACCTTTTCCCCTACAGTGCGGGGTTCCTCAATCAGACTCCTTATAGATTCTGGTATCTCCCCCAGACTGTCATTGTCTATGTAACTCACCGCATTTTGTATTTCAAAAATGTCAGGGAACTCATTCAGCGCCTCTTTTATTTTTAAATTTTCTTCATAAATCCCATTCCCCTGTTCCTGCATGATCAGATTGATATCAGGATTCTCGCTTTCAAACTTGCTGCATAAATCATCCATCAGAAGGGACCATGTAATATCATCCCGGGCATACAGGACTGTCAAAGTGACTTTTTCCTTTTTTTTCGAGGCTTCTGCCGCGTCCTGTTCCAAGGTTTTATCGAATACGTCCGGCTCTGTGGCCCTGTTTGCCGTTTTCTCCTGAATACAGGAGGTGAGAAAGCACATGGCGCTCAGAATAATAAGCTTTATACCGGCCTTTTTCCATTGAATTTTTATCATGTTCTTTCCCTTCCCATTCTGTATTTTCTAAACAACAACTCTACACTTATTATCAGTTTATCATCTACATACACAGATAGCAATTATATTTTTATAGTCTGAAGGCAGCTTTTAAACAGTATTAAGAATAGAATGATAAAATGAGCGATAATAAATTAAGGTACTTAATAATTAAAAGTTAAGCCTAATTTACAACCGCCCATCAATATCTAATATTTATTTAATTGTCATTGTGAATAACAGGGAATCAATTCCATTTTACCGGATACAAAGACTCCACTTCTACCGGCATTCTGTTTCTGGCCGATTCCATAATGGCCAGAATCGTCAGGCTCGTATTTGCCGCATCGTATAAGGTAACTGGGAATTCCTCTCCACTGATAATGCAGTCCACAAATGCCCGAATACTTTCAAATGCAAATCCCTTAGGCTGTCCGAAAATAGAATTCTGTACGATGACATCCGGCACTGTCATCTGGTTTTCCGTATACTCCTGAATCATATTATGATTACTGGCATCGATGCTGATCATTCCCTTCGTTCCAAGAATATTGCACTTGATATCATTTACACACGGGTTGCCGTTTGGTGTGATCCAGCCATTTTCCATCTGAACAATGGCTCCTTTTGAAAATTCCAGTGTCGTCATGTAAACATCCGTGGTGTCCACCCCCAAATCCTTTAACACCCCATCCCTGCTCACACAATACACTCTCTTCACATCATCCTGGAATAGCCAGCGAAGAGTATCCAGACTGTGGCTTCCGAGGAACCAGAGGATTGATGATTTTGCCGCCCATGGAAGAAGGTCGGTCGCAACCCATTTGATATCATTCAGACGGAAATAGCCGCTGTAGGTTTCCCCCAGCCTTCCCTGCTGAATGGACTGGTACGCTGCGTGGAATGGCGGGCTGAAACGGTTATGTAAGTCCACCATTGCCCTCACGCCATTTTCCTCGATGGCGTCTACCATTATTTTCACTTCTTCCGCTGTGGTAGCAAGTGGTTTTTCAATAAGGATGTGTTTTTTCCTTTTTGCCGCCGCTACTGTAATCTCACAGTGAGAGAAATCGGGGGTGACGATGGCTACCGCGTCCATTTCCGCATTGTCAAGCATCTCCGTATAATCCTGGTATCTCTCGGCAATCCCGTACTTATCACCGACCTGGTCCGTCAGTTCCTTATTCCTGTCACAGATTGCGGCCACCCTGGCAAATGGATGTGCCTGGTAGATTTCAATATGGTTCTGTCCCCATGTTCCGAGTCCTATGACTCCAATTCTTAATTCCTGCATCTCCGTACCTCCTGCTTACTTTTGATGTATTTATTATAGCTGGTGCAGTTGGAATTGTATTTATCAGAAATGCGACCTTATTTATCAAAAATTCTCTTACCGGAGCCCTCTGCTCTTAATGGTCTTCTGATAGCTGCTGGGGGACATCCGGGTATACTTTTTAAATACTCTGGAGAAATTGTGTATCGTCCCATAGTCCAGGCGCTCGGCAATCTCCGTAAACGTGAGGTTCTCCTCACTGATCCATTTTTTAGCCTGTTCTATCTTCAGGCGGTGATAGTAATCCTTTACCGTAGTGTTTAACTTCTTATGAAACATTTTCTCCATATAGCTAACAGAAAAGGCCGCTTCCATTGCCATCTGTTCTAAAGATACGTTCTCATAGAGATGTTCCGACAGCACACGGATCATCTGCATCAGATTTTCTTCCTCTTTTTTCTCCTGAGTGGTACCCGGAAGCTTCTTCCTACCTCCCACCTCCTGATCCTGTTTTATACAGAGAAGAAAAAACAGTTCCATCTCATTTTTAATCAATTGAGGCGCTGTAAAAGGCAGGGTATCTTTCCAGTCTATTTTTTTCTGGGAAAAATCATCATAGGGCGGCCGAATAAATTCTTGCCCATATTGAAGCAGTTTCGCCAGTTCCTTCTGTTCCTCTTCGTAAAGAGGAAGGATCTTTCCCGCAAGTGACGATAAATATTTGCTTTCACTCGTAAAACTAAAGATCATAACGCTTGCAAAAACTTTCTTTGTCATCACATTATGGCTTTCCCAAGGGCGGTGTAAGTAACCCTGTCCGCTATGGAGCAATAGGATCTCCCCATCTGCATACACTAGAATTTCGCCGCTGTCCACGTAGACAAATTCCCAGAAATCATGGTTTTCCTCCGTTCCGCAGAAATTCTGAACGTATTCAAAGTAATGAAAACTCACAATCTGACCAATTTCTATGTATTTTTTTAATTCTGTCTTTTCATATTGCATATACACCATCCAGACGATATATATTCAGTAATTTGGTTATTACTCTGCAATCACTGTGTATTAATCATATCATAGAAATCTATGAATGAAAATCATTTTGGTCATTATTTCAAACTCGCTGCTGCCTTTTTCCTTCCTTTTCTTCTGTTAATTTTGTCCGGCAATCTTACTGTATCCCGCTTATCACATTTTTTCACAGAAAGTTTATATCTCAGCTTTCAGGGATATCTTGGCAACCTTCGCCACGACGTGCTAGGCAAATGCTACTACTGACTTCTTATACGCTTCTGACCACCAGCGGCGAATACAGTTTTTCTGACTTACGTTATTTAAACAACGTGTTAAAAAAATCTCACCCCTTTTCATCCGTTGACAGCTACTTCCCAGCTCCCAGATGTCTTTCGTCGCGGTGCCTTCCTCGATCACCTTCCATATTGTTTTTTCCACCCAGGTAGCCTCCTCCAGTCCAAAACTGTATCTGAGCATCAAAGCTACAGCCCTGAGCAAAATTATCTATTTTGGCACATAGACAATGCGCTGACTTTACTGGTAAGAATAACGTTTGCCAGTTCTCATGATATAACTGCCTTATTTCTTCATCAGTGATCGGAAGCATTAACTCCATAGAATTTTTTTCTATTATAAACATTATTAATTTTCCTCCAAATCATGCCAAATAGTATCCGCCTCAGTCTTTTGCCATTTTGCTCCGTCATCATTAGAAGGCAGACACAAGCTATAGATAAATAGTAAGAAATATAAAATATAACGTTATTAATTCTTCTACTCCATCTGATATCCAACTCCCCTTACAGTCTTAATTAATTTAGGATGCTCCGGATCTTTTTCTATCTTCTTCCTTAATCTGCTGACCTGACAGGTAATACCGTCATCACTCCCATGATATTCATCTTCCCACAGCAGTTCATAAATCTGATTTCTGTAAATAACCTGGCCTTCATTTTGAGCCAGATAGCATAAGAGATTAAATTCCTGCTTTGTCAGATCCACCGGTTTCCCCTCCAGCATTACTGTTCGGGATGGTATATCGATAGCCAGTCCATTTCCCAAAAGGATAGAACGGGAAACCTCCCTGCTTGGGAGCAGCTGTGTAAATCTTCGAATTAAGGAATTGGCATAGGCCAGACATTCCTCCAGCAATACCGGTTTCGGCAGACAGACATCTGCCCCCCTATTCAAATAATTGATTCGTTCTTTTGGCCTCCCTCTCTGTACCAGAACCAGAATGGGTACCGATTTACTTCGTCGCATGATTTCCAATAATTTGTATAACTCCGTTTTTGAGGAACCTGTGTCCAGAATTACTAAATGGAAATTGTTATTTATGTAGGAAGCCAAGCCCTCATGAAAACTTTGTGTGTAGTATGCCTTTAATTGATTTTCTTCGAATCCATATTTTAAGTATTTGCAAATTTTCAAACTGCTGCTTATAACTAATGTATCCTTATCCATGTTCTGCCTCCTTACTAGCGTTCGCCCCAAATTCCAATAATATAATCCTTATCATATTTCAAAAGTAAACTATTCCGATCGGTTTAATATAGTTATATTTATATCACCATTATACATACTAGGACTGGAAAATACTGTCGAAATGCCTGTGAATCATAATTATTTTAATTACTATTGCTTCTTCCTATTTCCCAGATGAAGCAAATCATTTTTCTAATCTCTCATGAAAGTGTCTATAACTCAATGAACTATTATTCTGTAGCTATTGTACTTTACTTATAACTATATACACAATTTTTATTCAATTAGCGACCCAAGCCTTTTAAAATAAAATACGCCGGACACATTTTCTGCATCCGACGTCTACTTATCCTTCTTCTCTTTCTACACCTACTTCAGTTCCATATCTTTCGATCCTTGTTCAATCTTGGGGAATGGAATCTGAAACAACCGCAGTATTTCCTTCTGAGATTCCAATTCTCTTTCGGCAATGAATTCGACAAAATCACAAGGGTCCCGATGGGCCCGCTCCAGTAGTGATATATATTCCATGCGCAGTATCGGTGGAATCACAGCCGGAAGATATCCCTCCTGAATCAATGCCAAGTTCATTAGCAGACGGGCCACTCTGCCATTTCCATCCTTAAAAGGATGAATAAAGACAAACCGACGATGAAGTTCCGCTGCAAATTCTACCGGGTGAATCTGGTCACGTTCTCTGTCTGCCCACTCAAACAATCTGCTCATCTCCCGCTCCAACTTCTCCGGTGCCGTTGTGGGATAGTGCGAACCGGTAATTATTACTTTGATATCCCGGTATCTCCCTGCATAAGCGGGCTCAATATTCTGATAAAACAATTCATGCATACGCAGTACAGCATTTTCTTCAATGCGATGGCTTTTCAATAGAGAAAACATAAAATCATAAGATCTTGCATGATCGACTGCTTCCAGTATATCGCGCAGCGGTTTCCCACCCACAGTCAGTCCATCCTCTAATATAACTTTCGTTTCACTCTCAGTCAGGGAATTCCCTTCTAACGCATTGGAAGTCCATGTCAAGCCAATCCGGTAATAATCCTTTATCTGATCCAGCATTTCCCCCTCAAACGGGCGCAGGGTATTTATTTCGTTTTGAAAGCAGTCCACTTTTCTCAATACTTCCATTACATCACCAGCCTCTCATATTTTTCATGATTATCATACCACAAGGCAACACAAAAAAGTAGCCCCTTCCAACAGATCAGCCCACATCCGATTGTCCACCTTTTCTTGCCAGAATCATAATATTTTTCACACTCTTCTTAGCTCCATCGGACTATATAATGACCAGGAACTTTTTCTTTGCTATAACAGCAGTATTTATCTTATCTTTCTGTCATAATCTACTTAAATTGGGTACTTATTGGGGGTTCACCATGACCCTGGGGGGAGTTCTGCCAATGAACAGACTCTCCCCTTGTTAGTATATAATCATGCTGCTGCCGGTCTCTTTTCCTGGGTGCAGCCCCAATTTCTTATAAAAAATAATAGTTGGAGCTGCTTCCTCCGTTTTCCCGTTTACGGCATTCTCTTCGAATCCATCCGGCCTTTTCTAAATCAACCAGAGCCCTCTTTACTGTACTTTTCGATAAGTTCAGCTCCCCAGCAGTGGTACCAATTGCCGGGAAACACTTTCCTTCTCCATCTTTGTGATCCCATAAATACATATACACACAAACTGCCCGATGAGGAAGCCCAGACTGATATAAGTGAGTAAAATAGCCCATATCACGCTCCTAATCTACACGAACTGGCAAACGCCGCACATGTTCTTTTCTTGATAATGGAGTCGCCCGCTCGACCTCAAAAAAGGACTGATCCTCTTTTTCCCCGTCTATATCCACCTCATAGGCCATCTGCCGGTTTACAATCTCATCCTCCAGTCTGGCCTTATCGACATAGCTGACCTTTCTCGCCGATTTTTCTTCCATCTCATAAGGATCTTCAAATGTAATTCCCCATTTTAAAAATAGTTTTAAAATCGTTTTCATAGGATTCATCCCTGTTTTAGTAACAATAAAATGCCCCTTCTTCAAAGTTTTTAATTCATCGGGTGTCATTAATGGCCGCTGGATCATCTGAAGGCTCTGAGACGGATCATTTTTTCCCCGGCTGACAGACCCGGATAAAACCGTCTGGTTTCCCAGATGCTTTGAAAGGATTTCTGCTGACTCTGAGTTTGGTGCAAATCCACCAAATAAGCTGACCTGGCAATTATCTACTATTATTTCAGAGCCCTCTTTTCCATAGTTTTTCTGCAGCTGGGCAAAACTCTGGATGATAGCAACGATAGAACACTTTCTTGAACGGACAGCGCTGAATGCCATTTCCAGTGACTCAATTTGGGGTATCGTCCCAATCTCGTCAAGGAAAAACATGACACGATTTTTGAGTTTTCCTCCCTGCTCATCCGCAACAGCCAGCATTTCCCGGTAAAGCTGCTGAACGGCCAAAGACGCCATAAAGTATTTTGTCGTATCTTCTTCCGGAAGCACGATGAACAGCGCCGACTTTGTATTGCAGAATCGCTCTGCGTCAATAGCCGTATCAAAACAGAGAATCTGTTCCAGTTCTGAATCCAAAAATGCATTTAATCTCGATAACGCAGTGGACATGACAGAAGCCATGGACTGGTCTCCCGTATTCAAAGCAGAACCGGCAAACCATCTGGCTTTGTGGTCTGGCGGCAGCTTATCCATCAGAATTTGAAACTGATTTTTCCCCTTTACTCCGCTGGGGGCTAAAAGGTCCTGGATCAGTTTGAATACAGATACGATATGGCGTTCCTCCGGTTCGGCGTATTCCGCGATTAATAAAATAGCCGCGGTGAGAAGGCCTTCCGCGGCATCGTAGAAATAGGCGTTTTGTCCGTATCCAGAAGAATCGCCCCCTGCATTGATAATCGTCTTCGCTGTAATCTTCGCATACTTTTCTGCTTTTGCTTTCGCTGGCAAATCAGCCTGGTTTTTCTGATACTCGTCCATATATTTATTCACTAAGTGAAGCAGGTTATTGCCGTCGCTTCGGGTTGGATTTCGTAAGTCAATGACCGCCACGTGATATCCATAATACTTTTTGGCGATTCCTGCATAGTTGCGGAACAGGTCCCCTTTCGTATCGGTTGTCAGGAAAGACATACCGGCTGCCACCGCATATTCGATAATCGGGTAAAGAAAGAATGCGGTTTTTCCTACTCCTGCCGCACCAATCATAAGCGCATGAACATCATCCGTATCGACATATGCCATGGTCATAGTTCCTTTGGTCTGACAACCCACAATCAGTCCCTGCGCTTCTGGAAGATTCAGTCCCCGCCTCCATACCGCAGGTTCATACTTGATCTTAGTAAAACATTGGCTGATTTCTTTTTCTGTGGCAAATCTGGCGGTTCCATACTGACCATTTCCTACCGCTTTGTTTTTAATTCCATTTAGCGAATAGAAGCCCGAAAAAAGTGTGATTCCTGCAAATATAAGAACCATCATTCCGCCGGCAACAATCAATAACATCAAACCTATTACTATAATTTCCTCCCCCTCTCCTCTTAATTAGCTACATGATTACTGTTTCATCTGCGGCCCCACATCATGAACCATCTCCAGATAATCAAAGCAAAAGAACATTCCGATTTTGATACACTCCATACACAATTGCCGCAGACAATTTACTACTTTATCAGTAGTTTCAACATTATTTGTATTTTCCACTCCTTGTCCCAACTGGTCTTCCGGTTTTGGTTCTGGCTGTCCCATCTGTCCCTCTTTAATTAATTCTGCCTGATTTTCCTTTGGCTTTGTTTCCATCTTCTCCGCATCCAGAACTTTCTTAACCGCAGTAACACTCAAATCAATATCTTCCAGGCGGGCGCGAAGCGAGCTCTTGTCTCGGTGTGGTTTATAGGATTGAAACAGGCTGACGGCACATTCTTCCCGTTTCTTTACCTGATTATCACTGTACTTCCAGTAAAGCCGATAACTCGCCAAAACCATATCCGAGAAACATTCGATTGCATCTCTTCTTTTTTCCATGGTTCTCCCCGGCTGATTTTTCTCCATTCTCTGGTAATGGCAGAATGCGTTTTCAATTTTCTTTATCTCTTCTTCGGTTTTAATGGAATCGGTCGTCTGTTGCTTTAGCCAGAGACAGATTCTCTGACACATTTGAAGTTTGGGATGCTCAGTCGCTGGAATCACTTCCATTCCAGCCATTGATTTTAAATCTTCGTTCCAGTCCTTATAATTTGGTGCCAGTCTCGTTACCAATTCATATCCCATACCATTCAGGATTTCTTTCAGGCGGTAACAGGCTTCGATTCCTGCCGGGTCGTGGTCCAGACACAGAACAATCTTTTTTAAATGGGGATTCTCACAAAGTAAATGAACCATCGCATGCTCACTCACTCCATCCAGTGATTGGTAACTGTGCTGTTTCCACTGAGACGGATACAAAGACAGAAACGACAACAGGTCAATCGCTGCCTCAAAAACATAGAGGGTATCGCTCTTTCCCAAATATCCGAAAGCGTATTCCGGTTCTGAGCCCTCTGCATTCAAATGAAATTTCTGACCCTTTGAAGAAATTCCTTTGATATGGGCATGCCTGGGCTTTCCTGTTTCATCAAATCCAACGAAGACAAGATTATGATGCTCTGCCTCTTCATAAATCTGACCGGTCAATGCAAAATAGGAAACAATCTCTTTTCGTATACAACGATTTTTAATCAGATAGGCGAAGGACCTGCGCATGTCACCGAATTGCTGAGGAAGAACCAGCTCTTTCTTTTTCTTGTCATTTACCCCTTCCCTCACAGCCGGATATCCAGCGCCCGCCTCTCCGTTCAGTAGAAAAGTAACTGCTTCCGGATAGCTCATGTTGTAAAACTCCTGCACGAATTCAACCGCAAATCCTCCTTCCTTTCTGCTGTGACGATACCAGCGGTTTCCCTCAATCGTAACACTGTCGTGCCGCTTCCACCGCCACTCCTTTCCGGACCGAATCACTTCTTCTCTTTGGCTTTTTAGAAATTCCACAAGGTCTGTGGCGTTAGCCCGTTGTTTCTGCTCTTCTGTAAAGTGGACATACTCCATAGGCTTCCCCTCTCTTTGCTTACAGTCTCTGCCAATCCATTTTATGCTTAATTCATTTGAAGTTGAGTCCACTCCGGACTGTCCTCCGCCATGTTCTGTACTATTTCATCACACAATCGGATATCAGACTCACTTTCAGAGCCAAACTCCGCCTTTAGTTCCTTTTTATAATATTGAATTCCTTTTAATATTGCTTTCTTCATCTCTTCTGTATACTCAGGAACAGAGTCTTCTTGTTCCCCCTCTAAAAGCCTCGTTATGGGATCTAGGTATTTTTCCTTTATTCGTACCAATGCTCCTTGTTCACTTACGGTCACTGCACCATAAGTCGCCATTTGTTCCATTAAATCCTGTACCTTCTCAATCTCATCCCTATATTCTTCTCTTCCGGCCGCCGCAAGGGAACCTGCATAGGCTTCCAGTCCTTGGACAGCATCGAATATTTTATAGAAGCTGCCATCCGCATAAAAAACATTCTGTATAAGCTCCTGGCATAAGTTGATGTCCTCTTCATAGACAGGATCACAATCCAAAATCAAATCTTTCTTTATCTGTTGAAGCCCTTCCAAAATAACTGCTTTCAGCCGCTCATTAAATTTAGGAATCGAAATCGCATTCTTTCCTTCCAGAAGTTGTTTGACCGGATCCATAAATTTTTCTTTTTCCAAAATCCCAATGCTCTCTTCCCCTTCCATAATTCCACCATAAAGTGTCATTCGCTCAGCGAACTTTCCAATTTGTTCGATTCTATTTCTGTTAGAATCTAAATTTGCATCAGCCAGGTATCTTGTATAGGAAAACAAGCCCTGGATGGTCTGTAAAATAAGCTGTTGCTCATAACTCATCGAGTTTCTACCTTTTGCCTGCACTTTCCACTGCCTCCCAATCATACAGATGCGATAACTTTTTAATTGTTACGATAATGATGATTCCACAGATGGCACGCCTACGGCTCATGGTCACGATACGCATGCCCCTGCGCTATTTTCTTGGTTTTTAATTCTTTGAAACGTTTTCTGTCCATGCGACTGCCAGAAATGCGCGCTGCCGATTGTTCAATCTGTTGGTTCGACAAATCGCTGAGCCGCTTTAAGAGCCGTACCGTTCCCTCCGCCACCCATTCCCTCTGCCACACTTCGATTTGATTCAGTACCTTCCTTGCATACTCATTCCCCTGTTCTGCAGAAAGCTGTAAATACTGACAGGCTATGGCTGTATTCTGCTCCGTTCCCTGAAGGTACCATTTTCCAAGCGAATACTGCGCCATTCCGCTCCCGTTATCCGCTGCATCTTTCAGTAGCGCTATCGCTTTTCCAATTTTTTCGTTCTCACCTGAATCCAGATAAAGTTTTCCTAATGCATAGATCGCAGAGAGATTTTTTTGTATAACTGCCTTTTGCAAGTATTCTTCTGCCTTTTTTAAGTCTTTTTTGGTCCCTGTCCCATCGCGATACATCGTACCAATCCGGTATTGAAGTTTATCATCCTGGCTCTTTCCCTCCATTTCAAGAAACTTATGAAATGCCTCTTTAAAATATCTTTCAGCAGTCACCTCCGAACAGGTGCAGCCAATCCCATTCTGATACATCCGCCCCAGTTCCCAAATGGCATAAGCATGATTCTCCGATTGTTCAAAGCAGTGAAGTGCTTCTTTATAGTCCTGTGAAACTCCGTATCCGTGATAATAATACTTACCAAGAGAATACCATGCATAAATATTTCCCCCGGACGCTGCCGCCTCGAGCCATGGAAGGGATTCATCGTAGCTTTGAGAAGTTCCCTGACCAGCACCAAACATTTTTCCAATGCGGTATTCTACATATGGATTGGGATTGCTTTCCTCAGCTTTCATAAATGCATGGAGTGCTTTTGCGTACCAATCCTCTGCCTGAGCCACTTGAATCTCTGTTCCCAGCCCTTTTTCAAGCATATAAGCGAGGTCGTACATTGCCAGTGCATTCCCCATTTCAGCTTCCTGCTGCATAAGAAAAAAAGCCGAGTTGTGATCCGGCGGCAATTTGGGGGTTCCATATAAAGCAGCTCTTGCTTTTTTGTACGATTTACTCCATTCTGCCTGGTACGCTTTCATATCAGTCAAATGTTCCATTTCAATGAATGGCTTTTTAAGCGGTTCTATCTCCTCCTTTCCGGTCTCCAGATTTCTTATTTTTTCTTCATTGGAATCTTGTGCTCCTATATTTTCTTCAGCTAACAGGATTTCGCCTTCATTTCCCACAAACGATACCATCTGTCCTAGTTTTACTGCTTCCTGGATAATCAAATTTTTTATGCTTTTTAATTCTTTTTGAGCAGATAAAGGGGGACGGCTCTCTATTTGATCGGTATATGTTTTCAAGACCTCTGACCGCAGTTCGTACCATAACGCATAATAAGATTGTATCGCTTTATCTTTCCCCAATTCATCGGTAATCTGATTCACCAGCGCTTTCACCGCTGGGGGCAGATACCCGTATACTTTCCTGCCTTTATAATTTTGTAGCTTTTCTGAAAGGTTCCTCATCATCTGATCTACATTTGGATTTTTGTAACTATGATTGTTCATCTGTAATGCCAATGTTTTTAGGGCATCATTTACGGACTGAAGCAATCTGTCTCTTCGAATTGTCTGTTCAGAATAGATTTCATAAAGCTCCTGTTTAAATATCTCTTTTGCAAGACAGGCTCGCATCTGCTCTATTCCTTTTTCGGTAACATACCCCTTTTGGGCATCAGTTGAGTATGCAATCAGATGGACGTGAGGATGGTGGCCTTCATTATGAAATGCCGCATACCATTTGAACTGATCCGGTGGAATCTTCATGGCCTCTGCCATTTGGTTTCTTTTTGCTCGAAGAAGCGACTGCCATACCTCTGCCTGATCATACCCCAACCGTGCCGCATCTTCGCGCCTGATTGATATGACGTCTGTCCAAACATTTCCGGAATGATTGGAAACCTCTTCCTTGACTTTTGACAGAACAACCGGTACTCCTGCATCTGTAAAGAGCCCGTGCGAACCAAGCTTTTCCACCCCCGGCCGATGAGCAATATAATCAACGTAATTTTTCTTTTTTCCTATTAGGTCCAGATTTTGTTCCAGTGCTGTAGTAATGAATTCCGAAGCATTCTCTATGGTGGGCTGTTTCTTGTAATCACCGTATTCAAATAAATCCTTTGTCGCTGGTAAATCTTTCAGGAGCTCTGCTATTAATTTTTTCTGCTTACCTGATGCCGGGAGATATCCTTTTGTATTCTTTACCGGTACTGCACCGTCGCGGGTAGCAATATAGCGAACCAGGTTTTCTAAGTGTACTTTTTGATTTTTGATATAACGGCACTTTAAAATAAGTCTGGGCATTTTCACATTCCTCAAAACAAAAAATACCATCATTTGATGGCATCTGAGCGTTTCCTGTTATATTTATTAGAAAATATATTATTATAAATTACTCATCTAAAGCGCGGTTACCTTGCTGGTACTCTACAACATCCTCTAATTGAATTTTTCCATTTGTTTTCTTTACGTCCGAAAGGCATTTCGTTCTGAGTTTTCTCAGCACTTCCTCGTCAATGTCATTCTGGGCCGCATAGAGATTCATGAGCATTGACAATTCCACGGTTAGTTTGAATAACAACCGTGATATCCGATTTTCAGATGAATCTACCATGCCTGATAACGCAGAAGTAATTGCCAGTGGAAGATAATCTGTATAAATTTGTGCTGAAAGGTAACCGCTATAAAATTGAATAGCCTTCTCTAAAAATTCACTTCGACTCTTGCAGTTATCCTTTTCCTTCCATTCATCTAATGCTGCAATCGTACTCGGATAAAGCCAGACTGGTATTCGTTCTTTAATTTCACCTTCCATGTTCCCCTCCCTCAAAAAGATGCTGCCAGCGGCAGTCAGACTATTAATAAGCTGCACTTTTTTCGTCTATTGGTAATCTTAGAATTTGATCATATATAGAAAATCCGCTAACTTTCAGGAATAGCAGAAAGTTAGCGGTTAGCTACATCGTTTTTAAATAACTTGTTCTCTAGGGAGGAGCAAACATACTCATATCAATATCCTCTTTGGACAATTGCATTTTATTCTCCAAATTCATATTGCTGCATAGCCCATCTTTTTGACCTGACGGTCAAGAAACTCCTTTTTTACTACAATTATTCAGAAAGATATTAATGTAATAAAGAATGCAATGCATAGTTACATAGACATTTTTTTACAGTGATTCAAAATATAAAAGACATTATCTGGTGGTGCCATGTTTTCATGGAAATAGTATGCCTTCCGTCTATCTTCCACCAGCAAGTGAACATGGCTCCGTCTTTATTTAAATAGAGTAATTACAATTCATGGGAGTAGCAAACGAAGCCAAGGAGCATAATAATACAACCAAAGGGTCAGAACACCACTCACATAGAAGCACCTTTTCAAAAATTCAGACGTTTGTTTTATAAGTATCTATTACAACCTCCATTCCTAAATATGAATTAAGTTAATTTACATATCTGTGTCCATGAAATATACTGATCATTAGATTTATGCTGAATCCCATAAGTAATTATTTTCTTTATTCTCTTTGACCTATAATTAAAGTTAAGTTTTGCTTGATCACTATAGCCACATAGTTCTAAAACGCTTATATAAGCACGATCATCAACATTTGCTGAATTTAACCTTAGATGTGCATATCCATCACAAGCAGGATCATAAGCCCATTGAGACATTGGTGTTCCGTTCTTATAACCTAATTGACCCAGATGTGTCCCCTTACTATCTCCTGAAATACATGCCAGAGTAGTTTCGTCGTCAAAGACCACATCGAAGTACATACCAGCACAAACGTACTGATCAAAGACACCAGGTACACTTCCCATAACCATATTTTCATATTGATTATAACCTAGAGGTCCACTATTACAGGGGGAATCAATTGTAAGTCCTCCGGTGGTATTTAGTTTACTTAAAATATCATCTGTCAACTTATCGGGGTTGACTAAAATTCTCCAGGGAACCGCCATCACAACTCTATCATCACAAATTCTTGCTTCAGTAGTAGTATCGTCAGGATTTTTTCTTGGTCCATAATATGGCGAACTTGAAGAGATATACGGCGAACTGGTCATAGCACTTATAGAATTAGAGGCATTCCCATCTGTATAATCTCCCAAACCATGCAATAGCGGGTTTGGTTTATAAGTACTATTTTTATAAAACTTTCTGAAATCTGTTTCCCAATATTTAATAGTATTCTTACCCAGTCCCATATCTCTTGCCGCTGCTTCTATATCTGAAATATCAATAGGAGAGCGATCATAAAGCGGTAAATTATCTGGATTATCTTGACCTGACAACCGATTAGCTGGTACTGCTACATTAAATCGAGTTATTTCTGCATTATCAACTATATGTTTTGTTACAGTACAATAATACCTTTGCTCTAACCCAAATAATAAACTCGTCAAGCTCATATTATCGAGGCATACATCATTATACGTTACTTTATATGCCTCATAGTAGACATCCTCCCCCGGACTGTTTCGATGTTTAAAATAAATCTTCTCATCAGAATCACTTGTTTTACAAACAAGATCAAGAGCATTAAATACTTCTGTAGGATTTGAAACTACTAGATTTTCTTCACTAGTTGATAACGTGTCTAGATACCCTTGGAACGTTCCTATAAAAACTCCGCGCTTATAAACTTCAAATTGTGCAGCGGGAAGCTTTATGGTATTACTGATAACTTCGACTCCACGTGAAGGTTCCAGAATGCTTAGGACTAGTTTATTTCCTGCTGGTCGATAACCATTGCTGTAAATTTCTGACAATAAATATTCCTTACTACTAATCAAATCTAAATAATGCTCATTATCAGATGATACAGCAAGGAAATCAGTATATCCAATCAGGTCTTCATGGGATCTAATTGTTAAACTTCCCATCTCTATACCAGGTTTCATGGTTGCAAAAACCCATCTTTTAAAATAATCTTCCATAATAAAACCCCTTCTGTTTAAATTTTTTGATTCAACAACTATAAACCGGTATTACAGTTGTTAGTTAAATAGCATATATACTAGTATTAGTATAGTCCACATATCATGACTCGTCAATATTTTTTCGAACATATGTTCGTTTTATTTATGTGCTCTTGACAACATTTTGTATTTATATTATATTTATCTATTAGAATAAAAAACTAAATATTAGTAAATGCTCCACTACTAGAGGAAATCTAATAGAAATAAAAATTGATGTAGTCCCAAGTAAGTTTAATGTGTAGTAACGTTTATTATGAACTTTTAATAAAAAAGAACAAAGGTGAAAAATGAATAACTATATCTATGTCATATTATTAACTTTTATATTAGCATCAGTAAATTTGGAAGGCAATTATATTAAATATCCTCAAGCAAATGGTGATGAAATCAACAGTTCAGTAGTTATACAAGATAGTAAATGGCAGCCTGAAACAAAGGTAATGCAGGATAAGGAGTTGGAATTAAACGGAACTGATAATCATACAGTTAAACCTGAAATGGAAGAAGCAAATAGAACGTTTTCAGAAGAATCTGATGAATATTTATCATATTTTGTTGGAAAAGAATTCGATCCTTCTTACCATCCTCCATATGCCGCTTCTGGTTATGCGAATGAGTATATCGTAATTGATAAAATTGAGGCTGGAAAAGCTTCTGGAAAATATACAAGTCATATAGGTTTTATATGGGAAACTAGTGTATTTTATAACACTCCAATAAATGATGACAACAGTATAGATGTTGTAAATAAATGGGGCGGCATTGATTTTAAAACAGAGGAAAGTTTCCCCGAAGCATACACCAAAATGAAAATAATTTTTGATCGTGTTGTAGATGGTAATCCTGTTATAAAAACAATTGCGCTTGGTCCAGTCGAGGGAAGCGAGAAAATTATAGAAGAATATTATTACTTGAGTGAGCCAGGAACTATTCATGAGTGGTTTTCCAATAACTATATGTATAATGATTTAAAAATGTCTGATGAAGAAATGGTTGACTGGATAACTAAAAACATCAATACACCATGGAAATAACTAGTATTGTACAACACTCATTATCTCTAACTTCGGCTTCATGAGGTTTAAAATGTACTTTTACTCTTTCGTAATAAATATAAGAACTAGTTAGCACCCGTGACACCCTTATAACCTATTTTTGTAAATTATTTTAAATTTTAAAAATATTATCTGAGAACTATTAGGATAGTAAGATCACCTAGACAATCCATAATACTATGATTCTATATATCTTTTTCTTTCTGTAATAAATTTATTAAACTTGGTACTTCTTGGTAGTTCATCATGACCCCGGGGAGAGTTCAACTGGCAAATGGTCAGACTATCCTCTTGTTAGTATTTACTAAATCACGCTGTTAGGACCTCGTATCAAAATTATTTTCCGGCAATGGTACTGATTGTCAGAAAATAATTTCTTTAGTTTTATTCCATTCATTAATAAAACTTTTATATCTTCTCCTTAAAATTCATGTCCCTCAAAAAAGAAGTACTGTCTACGGCAGTACCCCTCATCGTTCATATCAATTACAATTTCTGTATACTTTTCATGATTCTTATTCCATCTTCTAGTCCCTTTTGATAAAGAAATTCCAGATCTTCTCCACACTTGTCAATGAAATCGTCCAAACAAACCTCGACGGCTGCTCGTTGTTCCCCAGTCAAAAATCTAAGCTGTTCCTCCATATTGCGCGCATGCCTTTCTCTCTCTTTTATCACATTATGATAAGATTCTTTGTACTTTTCCTGCAACAACCCGTTCACTCTCTCGGTCAGCAGTTCCCCTAAAATTACTTTCTGTAGTTCCATCTTCTCATCCTCCTTCAATTTTACATTATCGGAAGAGTCTAAAAAAGTCTATATACACTATCACCGAAAAAATGAGGTGTTTTTAAGCGAACCATCTGAAAGGTGCACCTTAAAAGCACTGTAGTTATGGGATTTATATGACTAGCGAACCACCTGGCAGGTGACAAAGTTGTGTTTTAGGTGCACCCTAGCTTTTTAGAAAAACGTCCGCATTGCGGGCGTTTGTGGCTGGGAGGCGGCCGTTCCGGCCACCT
>OBUZ01000185.1_pt1 | contig 52056 bp, 57 predicted proteins | sample 1494961 | NCBI WGS metagenome assembly OBUZ01 (sample SAMEA2579939, study PRJEB22360) | human gut metagenome | biome: human gut; feature: human-associated habitat; material: faeces | place: Denmark | collected 2008/2010
GTGTCGCTTATCTTCTATCTTGCCTACAAACTCAAATACTCATCCAGATTGTCCAAGCAGGAGCAATATGAATGAGTAAAAAATGGAAGAACGTTGGCTGTAAATGACACAACAAAAATAAGGATATCTATTCATATCAAAACAGGCAATGCGATGATTAGGGCTTCTAAGTGGTCTGATTGCAAATAAAAAAGACTCCCGAAGGAGTCTTCTTCTAGTATTATTTGCTAATACTATTTGAATTTGCATAGCAGATATATGCCTTCATTCCCGTCTTTTCTGGATTAGCATCAACAACATTATCATCAATAACAGCAACATTTATGATAATATCATTATCTAAACAATATTTTGACAATGATTCTGCTGATAAGTTATTTCCAGTGAAATCTAATGAATATGCTTTATCATATTCGAACTCATATCTAATAGGAACACCATTATTTCCATAAGCTACCCATGTTCCTAAATCAGAGTTATATTTAGCCCCATATATTAGAATATAATGATTTTGTGGATCTATATTACCAATTTTACTTGAAAATCTTAAAGTGGATACTCTCTTATCAATCACATCGCAATAAATACCATTTCTAGTTTCAGGCATATATGATGAAAATCCTTCATCATCTACCCAAAAGCCAGCATCAGCATTATCTTGTGAGGCTCTATAAATATGAACTCCATCATTTACAACCTGTGATTGTGCCCCCTGAATCCAAGCACCATCTGCACCTACCTGGTAACCATCTGGTGTTGTGGTATTTGTCAGCATTGCGCCATCAGATCCTACATAATAGGTTCCGTTGATCCACTTATTAGCTGCTATATAGCCATTTGCCTCAAAATAGTACCATTTACCATTTACCTGCTTCCAAGCATTTGCCGGATATGAGCCATCAGCATTCTGATACCACCAGCCGGCTGCATCCTGCTTCCAACCTTCAGTCACAGAAGATGTGCCAGAAGTATTTGCCCCAGAATGGGACCCGATTGCCGGATATGCTGCAGTGTCATAGGCATACGGATGTGTTGCTGCTTTGTAAATAAATTCTCCACCAGAAGCAATATTGGCATCAATATCGATGAAGTAGAATCCATCATTGAACTCTACCATATTCCACTGGTGATCATTGCCGGTTGCATGAATCCAATATGCCTTCACATCAACGGCATCCATCAGTGCGACGAAAGCCCTTGTCATGCCGGAGCATGCTGCTTTCTTCTCAACCAAGGCACCATATGCAGTGTTAGCATAGCTAGTCTCTCTCCAGTCTACATAGGTTACGTTGTTCTTGATGTAATTATATCCTGCGCGGATCTTTGCATCATTGTCCATGGAACTGTTTACATAATTTGTTGCGAAATCTGACGCAACGTTTGCTACTGCATTCAACTGATCCTGGTTAAGCTTAGAGCCGTATACGGAATTTGTTCCTGCAGTGTAGCTTCCCTGAGCCTTTCCGATAACCTCCTGTGGAGTTGCAGCGTAGACATAAGCGCTCATAGTCATCATTGCTGCTAAACCGACAGCTGCTAAAGTTAATAATCTTTTCTTCATAATATCAATCTCCTTTTCTCGATTACCCTACTATTATTATAACCGGAATCCAGAAATTGACAAGTTTTATATAAAAATGTTTCTGACTTTTTGATCTGTAGAATTTGACATGACTCTACAGACTGTGACGTTCTTGCCTTCCTTGGCGTATTGCATTTTGAGATCCTTCTCGTTTCGGACACTATCATAAATATTTTTACATTACAAGTCAATCCAGATCGGATATTGTAGGATAAAAACTCTTTGGAGATAATGATTATCTCCAACTGACTGTAACAATAATATAATGTGATTTAAGGAGATGGTATAACTGAAAAAAATACTCCTACATATGTGGGGCTGGCCAGCGAGCACTGTTTCTGCTGTCTCAATAGGTATAGAAACACTCCCACATGCGTGGGACTGACCCCCGATTGCTATTTTCATAGCTCGATTTATATTAGAAACACTCCCACATGCGTGGGACTGACTAGGGTGATTGGTGTTTCTGCCCCTCGTGAACATAGAAACACTCCCACATGCGTGGGATTGACATGTTATGGATCTGTTTCCGCTTCTGCTATATGGAGAACCACTTACACATACGTGGAAGTGACATCTTTTAGAGATGAATTGTTCCACTGCTGTCTTCAATTAATTGCTATTGTAGATAGGGTGAAATACTACGTTACTCCCAAAATAACTACACTCATAAACCCTCTAAGTATCATTGACAAAACTGCTTTCCTCCCTTTCACTGCAATATTATCGTTACCTTCGTATGGTTTGAGCATTACTATTTTGTCATGATTTCTCTCCTTTTTTTGATATGACGCATGACGTTTCCTTCAGACGACCACATAGGCATCTATAGGCATATTCCTTTTCCACCAGCGTCAGCCACGGAATCAGCAAAATCTGGTATCTAGATTCTTTTGAATGGTCACCTCATATCTTAACTCATCTTGGTTGTTATGATCTGCTAGTTCAGGCGGAAGCTATCTACTGACTGGTATCTAGCGGTGGGATTGACCATAGGTATAGGCTTTGTGTCGGTTTCTGCCGCCAGAACTACTCCCACATATGTGGGATTGACTTAATATCTTTTGTGCAGGCTTGCCGTGTCAGCCAGAATCACTCCCACGCGTGTTGGATTGACAATCGGGATTAATTAGTATATACCCCTCTGCCAGTGAACCACTCCCACATGCGTGGGATTGACGTAACTGTACTTTTTCCAAATCACTATCTAGCATAGAACCACTCCCACATGCGTGGGACTGACGGAACGAGTGACATTTAATTTATTCGCAAGTTCGGGAACCACTCCCACATGCGTGGGACTGACAACGACTGGAAAAGCTATCCTCCAGGTTAGAGGGAGAACCACTCCCACATGCGTGGGACTGACAATACCTTTGCCTTGTGCTTGCTCTGTTCCTCATGGAACCACTCCCACATGCGTGGGACTGACACTTAAGACCCCCGCAAAACAAAGGCTTTTAAGGTTTCTATTTTAATATTTTAAACATTCCCATCCCATAAGCTTTTCCACTGCCAAGTCCATGTTTTAATAATTCAATCAATTGATTTGTATCTGTTACTTTTACGCAGCATCGATAAATGGAAGGTCTATATACAAAGTTAGAATTTCCTTTTTTTCCATAGATTGTATCTGCGTTGCTGAGAACAACATTTTCAGTTACATAACAACCATGATCTTTAATTTTTCGTTCAAACCATTCTGCTTTTTCTGTTGAATTGACTAAAGCTTTTCTTCTTGAGTTTCTTGAACTATTATTTTCAACTTTTTTGTATGGTTCTGACAATACTTCCAAATATAATATATCTCCATTTTTAATGGAATTGAAGAGGTTTTTTATATCTTTTGTTTGAATCGAATTTATCACATAACCGTTCAGTAGTTTTTCTCCATTTGGGATGATATTACTTTGGATTAGCAAGCTAACATCGTTACCTTTTATATCCATTAAGTATAAAATGCCCATATCTTTTCTTGGGGTTTTAGAATCTACATCTTCAAACAATGACATGACTAATTTATGCATCTCATTTGCGTTTGCAAGTGCATGTAATACTCTTCTGCTTTTCAAATTTAAAATCACTTTAGTCAAATACATGTTTATTCTCCTCCAATAAAAAGATTGGGATTGATGGAATGCAGCATTTTCTACCTAAATACAATGGCCACTTTGGGTCATCAAGCCAAAGAGCATATTTTTTCATCGTTTTATCTTCCCCAGTTACCCAGATTCGAAAATAAGTATCAGCAATATATTCTTTGGTAATAACTAGAGGGGTTTTTCTTTTTTTTCCATCTGCCTGCCAAATTGGGTTCTCATCTGTACCTCTTGCTATTTGGTAATCTCTTATAATTGTCGGAGGAGTTGTTTTCTCACGTAAGTCTCCTAAAAAGCGTGGCAATTCATAAGCTTTTGTTTTTATTGTGATTGACTGTTCTATTTCTTTAATTCGCGGATCCTTTCTTGGGATTCCGCCAGCGCAGGCAATCATTCCTGCGATGGCTGATTTTGTTGGTTCAAGACATGTTTTTCTATATTCAAAATAGTCTTTAAAACCATAACTTTGTAATGGAGCACATAAATGCAGCATTATTGTTTTCATTTTAAAAGTCCACCCACCTTCTCAACCAATTCGTCAAATGTCATTACCTGCTCTGCATTCTTTGGACAAATATCTGTATATTTTGGGGCTAGCCAATAGCTTCCTACAACAGACATTGGAAAAGCTGTATCAATTGCGTTAACATCTTCTGATAATCTCATTACACTATTTCGGATTACATCCTTATCGTTTTTAACCGGGTCAGTATAAGCTCCAAGATGTGTTGTAGCACGATTCTTGTTTTTAACGACAACATATAAACATTCTGGTACTGTTGGAGAAGCGAAACTAGTCTGTTTTGTTCTTGGGTTTTCAAAACAAACCGCTTCTAATAGGGTTTCAACAACATGGTCCATTGCATTCTGCATATATGTTTCATCTGTAATTGTTTTTAACATATTGTTACAGAACTGATTCACACTAAAATTAAGATAGTGATAATAACAAGCTGAATTAAACATAACATCATTTATATGTCCGGCTCCTCCTTCAGCATCTTTTACGATATCATCAACAGCAGTAAAATAGTCGCTCTCCTGAGTCACAACATGGGTACTAATAGCATGAGCAGTACTAATGGATGAATCAATATTTATGATGGCTTCTGCTGTAGACATTCTCCCGAAAATATTTACTATGGCAGGAATGACATATCCATGATCTTCCTTATATTTATCAAATTCCTTTTTAATCTCCCCCTTCTTAAAGGATCCTTTAATAGATTCATCTTCCGATTTTTCTTTGCTCTTCTCTTTCGTTTTTTCTTTGCATTTTTCAGCTATTTTTGCTATTTCAGTAACGGAAAGATGTTCTTTCTTTTTATTAATAATATAGGCAATAAACTTAACATCCTCTGTTGAAATGTAACAAACAACGCCTTCAGTGCTTCCAACAATTTCTGCAACCAGGTTGTTTACAAAATCGTTATCATCATCTGTATATCCATAGTTATCTTTTAGATATTGATTAACTAAATCGGAAAGTTTTCTTGTTCTATAGCTTCTTTCAGAAGCTGACAGATTTTCTGAATATTCAATCAAAGTTTCAGATTGCCTCCAGGCGTTCTTTAAGCATTGACTGGAAATCCTTGCTCTATCTGTGCCACCTATAATTGCAGTTTTAAGTGATCCTGTGTCATCAGCGTTGATATGTGATACCGGCAAATTTTTTATAGTATGCACCTCTATAATATACTTGTCTGTTCCGTGGGCTAAAGTTTCTATTCTACTCATCATATTTTCTCCTTTTAAATATACTGATTAATCCATTTTGTTTGGATTACTTTATTTTCATGATTCCATGCCATAATATCTGCAAAAAGTGCTTCTAAATCAAGACTTATTTTTTCTGATTTTAAAAAGCGAATTTGTCTTAATAGTATTGTTTTAGAATATTGGCTTTCCATACTTTTTTGATTTATAATATTTTCAAGCCTATGTTCTGTTGAGCTATACTTATTTGCTATTTTTTTCATTGCTGTTCCAAATAACGAAGTCCCATTTTCAAAGTTATTCGCTGCGAATATTTTCATAAAAAACCATATGGTTTCGTCCTTTAAACACACATCTTTTGCTGCCAACAACGCTTGCAACCTCAATATTTTTATAATTCCTCTTGCATCTAAATCAGAAAACTCCTTCTGCAAATTTCTTTTTATATATCGCTTTTCATTTTCGCCTATTTGCAACAATTCATTAACCAAAATGTGCATTTTGTCTTTTAATGTCATATACCCTCCTATGCTTTTCTTATTTTATTAAAATAATTTTTTATCTCTTTGATACATTTTTGCTTTGCTTTCAAACTTCGGAAGTCATCTGGAAAGCGGTTAAGATATTTCATGGAAATATCTTCAAATGCATCTAGAACATTTTTTTTGTATTCTTTTCGGTATAGGGCAATTTCGATAGGCCCCTCATCTTTCATTTCATTTAACCTTTTTATGTAAATTAGAAAGTAAGTTGTATTCATATACAAACGAAATTGTCGTTGTATTTCGCTTATATTTTTATAATTTCTATCCCCTTTATTTAATTCAAGAAAAGCATGCTTTATACCGGTTGTCTTAAATCCTTGAATAATCGAAACATAGTTTTCGCTACTATTGGCCACTTCTTCAATGCTGATTCCATCAAGAATACTTGTGCTGATTCGGAATTCATCATGATACACAACTCCTTTACCTTTACCGTTTTTACATGGAGACCAGGTTTCAACTGTGATAATTTCATTTGTGTTTGACGGTAGCACATAAGGACGGAGGATTTTTTTCCCAACCCTTGTATATAGTGCGTCTACCATGCTCCATAGCCCAACACTTGGATCTAATGTTGAGACTAATATCATGCCTTTTGAGCCTTGTTCATGCATAACCATTGGATCATAGTATTGTAATAATGGATCCTCGGTTTTTACTTCTTGATTCTTTTTGTCATTTTTATCATCCTTATATTTTTTTCCTGCATAGAAAACCCTTCTTACATATCCATCCTCATCCTGTATCAGCTTGATATTCTCTGATAAAAAGGTCATCATACTCAATAGCGATAATTCTGGATATATTCTTTCTTTTTTTATGTAGATCTTTTCTCCTTGCCGCCAGCTTGGTCCTTGTAGTTCGTCTTCTGTTCCATATTTAAAGATTGTTCCAGTAGATAACCACTCGTTTTTTGATAAGGAATTTAATATTATTGTTTCAAATAAATTATTTCCTTTGTTTAACATGAAAATGGCATTCAATAATGGATTGAACGTCAAAAATCCTTGTCCTTGCATCTTTATTACAGTTGTCATTTTCTGACACAATCTCTTTACGCACTCCTTTGGCGAAAAGCAGTAATTGTTTTCATTTTGGCCATTATAGAAAGTGATTTCTGTGCCACTAAACTCAAAATTACTAATTCTTGAAACGGGGCTGCATTCTGTTTGTGCTGACATATCTCCTGTCTGTAGAAAAGGAACTTTTTCATCAAACAAATCAAAACAATGTCCAATTTTTTCACATTCTTTAATATAATTATCAAAGATTTCCATATCAAAAGACTTTTTAAGCAGATTGCTTTCTCTATCTTTTTTTCTCTTGGGTTTATATGCATCCATATAGAATACGCATAGAAGTCGAATGATGCCTAAATTGGTCATTTCAAAATCATCTGATACTTTATCAATCAAATGAGCCTCTTGAAATAGCTTTCTTAATGATATGTCTTTTGTTTCTCCTGTTTTATAAGTAACAGGAATCCAATTTTCTGTTATTATTGAGTAATTCATTTTGCCTCCTTATAGAGAGAATCACTTCCACATATATGGAAGTTTTGCGATTAAAACAAATTTCTAATCGCAGACTTGGGAAATAAAACTTACACAGAGAAGCTATATTTGAAACACTCCCTGAAACACTCCCAAAAGAAACACTCCCATTTGAATTTTCTAATAGTAATATGTGAGAAATTAAAAAAAACGGTGAAAAAAATTAATTTTTTTTCAAACCGTTTTCTGAATCATATTGATATATCGATTTTCCGATTTTAAATGTTTTATCTGATGTTACTATAAAAGAAAGACCTTTTACATAACCTTTTCCTTCAATTGGTATTGGAGTAATTGCCTTGTCTCGAATTGTAATACCTATTGACTTTAGATGTAATGTTTTTGCTATTTTAAAATCACTTGCTCCTTTATCTGCTTCATCCTGGCTCTCAATAAAAACAATCCTGGCTGAATTATCAGAAATTCTGGTTACGGTATAATCATCATCATCTCGTTTGCAAAAATCATCTATCGGTTTCGTTGAGTCGGTTAAAAATAATTCATCATCATCTGGATCAGGAAGCACACTTGAAGTCGCATAAAGCTCCTTAAGTTTTTCATCTGCATACATTCCACTCCATGATATCAGATGCTCTTTATCCAATGCCTTTTCATAGACATAATCAATCAAATATCTCGTTTCACCTGGTAATTCAATAGTCTCTTTTTTATTGAGCAATTCTAATGTCTTTTCTAAAAGAAAAGTATAATATATATATGATAAATCTCCAAAATCATTATCAGGAGGAATAAAAACAGTTGCTTCTTTTATTTCTGAAGAGAAGCTTTCGCTTCGTTTGACTAGATTGCTAAATCTCTTTAGTCTTCCAAATCTCTGCAGCAGTAGATCTATTGGTGCTATTTCAGTAAAAATATAATCAAAGTCAAAGTCTAAACTTTGTTCTACAATTTGAGTAGAGATGAGAATACATGATTTTGGTCTTTCCTCTATCCCCTGTTTTGAAAAAATTTTATTAAGTTCCTGCTCTATTTTGCTCCTATCTTCTATTGAGAACCTTGAATGCAATAAAAATAATTTTACATTAGCAGGAATATACTTTTTGATACAATCATATGTTTTTTGAGCAGCCTTCACTGTATTGCAGATACAACAAATATACCCATTCTCTTTTGCTTTTTCTAATATAAGTTTAGAATACATATCATAATCGCCCAAAATACTCGACTGAAGTGTTTTGATTTGTTCTGTCCTGGAAGCAGAACATTCTATCTCATGGACTTCATCTTTTACATAGGTAATTAATGGATAGCCGTAATGAAGAACGCCTGTTTTTTTCATATAAACGCCAAGATATTCTTTTTTTACGGATTCTGGAAGTGTTGCTGATAACATAATTACAGGGACCTCTAGTGCCTTTAGCCATGTTAGCATTTTAACAATAACGCTTTTCATATAGCTGTCGTATGCATGGACTTCATCAATAATCACGACTTTATTTTCAAGCCCTAACATTTTAAGCATTGAATATTTTACACGCATAACTGATTTCATTATCTGGTCAACTGTCCCGACAGCATTTTGACATAATATTGCTTTTTTTGTTGATGACAGCCAATGGATTGCCTCTTCTGATTTACTTTCAAAAAATGCGTTATCTTCTAATAACCATGCATTAGAGTGTATCAATTTGACATTGCCGTTTGAGTTTAAGAAGCTTTTTACCCTTCCATACATTTGATTACTTGTAGCTGCAGTTGGTAGAGCAACATAGATTCCGCTCTTTTTTTGTTCTATACACATTTTATATGCGGAGTATAATGCGGCTTCGGTTTTTCCTTCTCCTGTTGGAGCTTCTATTATGACGAATTTTGAATCAGATGGCAATTTCTCTTCACATGCAAACTGGATTTCACGCATATTTTCTTTACTTATGCCAAAACAATCTTCAAAGGATTCAAAATTTTCCATCTCGTTCTCTGTAGACAAACCATATTTATTAATCAACTCTCTTGCTGTTTTAGAAGAAGCATCTTTGTAAGCAGATTCACTAGTCACTATAAAATCAGCTGAAGAAGAAATCCAATCGGAAAGGATTAGTATACCTGCAAAAAGCATCCACCATGTTGACTTATGTCTAACTGCTACTTTTTTGATATTTTCTACATCTTGAAATACTTGTTTTAATTCACTGATTAGTCCTATCTGCCATTGCTCTTGCTTCTCGTTATACTTGTGATAACTTGGATATTGTATTTCAGGATGATGTTTTGCATTAATCTTCTGATGATGTATATGAATAGCGACACTTAGTTCACTGTTATAATTACAATCATTTAAAAGTATATTTATTCTCTCAGCTCCATAAATTTCATGTCTAAAATTTTGATCTTCTAGTAAATCTGGAATTCTGGTTTCACCAAAGGCTAATCCGAATTTATCCTTCGTTGGTAATAAACACTGGAACTTGATGTCGCATTTTCCCAAATCATGCAATGAAACCATAAAACCAATCCAATTCAGGAAATTTTCATTGCTTTTATTTTCATAATTACAATTATTATACAAATAATTAAATGATGATTTGAATGTGTTTGTTTTAAGTAGTTCTATTGCCACACATCCAGAATCAATCATATGGTCTATCAATGTTTTATCTGGATCTGATTTTGCATATATATCATTCAACATATATTTTTCCTTTCTCTTTTCTTATATTATGTCTGCTTTTTATATTTCTGACATATGGATTACTTTTGCCCATCTATATTTATGAAATAAAAAATTAGCATTATTAAAAAACATTTTTCTATCATACTATTTTAAGAAACCTCATGGAATAAAGGTTTCTTAAGTGTCAGTCCCACGCATGTGGGAGTGTTTCTGGAGGCCGTGGACGTAAAATCGTATTTGATTCAGTCAGTCCCACGCATGTGGGAGTGTTTCTATACCTATTGAGACAGCGGAAACAGTGCTAAACAGTCAGTCCCACGCATGTGGGAGTGTTTCTAGTAATTGTCTTTCACTCTCTGCTGGATTGTTTCGTCAGTCCCACGCATGTGGGAGTATTTCTGCAGTAGCACAGGCAACAGCGGACTTTGTAACAACTCAATCTTTATATGGTTCTCTTACAGAGGTTTGGTTAGAAAGCACGATAGACTTTGAGTTTTTATTTGTTTTGATATTTTTTATTATTGTAGACAATAAAAGCCAACAAGTTGTTCTTCTCAGAATCCTCTATTTTATTGAATGATAGGAATCCATTAAAAGCCTTCAGAATAGGGCTTCTTTTTTTAATTCATGCGTTCGTTCAACAGTATACAACTAAAAGTCTACTGTGATTTTGACATGTCCTGGCAAATTTCAACTCATACACTCAATAGAGTACGACAAAGCTTATCACAACTATATAAAACCAGATTTTCATTTCAACTCTTGCACTCATAAAGAGTTCAACGCTGTGCAATGATTTTATATGATGAATTTCAATGTTTCAACTTATGCACTCAATAGAGGGCAACTGGTGAGGCAGAAGATGTTAAGCGGCAGACCCGTATTTCAACCTATGCACTCAATAGAGTGTGGTTTGTTTACCTAGAATAATATATCATGCAAATATATTTCAATTCTTGCACTCATAAAGAGTGCTACTTATATGGACAGAAGATGGTTGTATATTTTTAAAGCTTTTAAAATAGTACGACTAACATCGCTGAGATAAACAATCGTTGAACTGCATTTCAACTCATGCACAATAGAGTGAGATATTGCTATATACTGGTATCCACAACAAAAAACTATTTCAACTCAGACACTTAACAGCGTTTGACTTTCAGCAATCGAATTCCTTGCTCTCTTTTCCTTAAATTTAAATTCATGCAACCAACCGAGAACTACCAATTCTTTTATCATTTTATAAGGAACTTTTAAGTTTCAATTAACGTACTTAACAGAGTGTGAAGCGTTTATCTGTTTCAGTTATCTCAATAATAATTAATCCTAGCGAAAAAGAGCAAGATTTTTTACTCGCCCTTTTCTTTATACCGCTCAAGTTGTTTGTCTAATTTTATCAACTCTTCTGTAATGGATTCTTCACCCATATGATGAGTACTCAATGCTTTGATAGCCTCATATAAGTCGTCCTCAGTCAGATTTCCATTGATTCGTATTAGTCCAATTCTTGCCATCGTTTGGTCAAAAGTTTCTTCTACTGACTCAAGTTTATCTTCCAGAGCTTTAACCCTTTTTTCCAATTTATCTTCTATATTAATGATTTTCTCCATATTTTTCCCCCTCTCTATTTATTGTAATCGTGAACAACTCGATTGTAAAGCAAATCAAATTTTTATTCATGGGAATGCTTCCTGCCAGGGGAAAAGTTATCTGTGAAGCTTCTGATTTTCAATCCTACTCATGAAGGAATTTTTTGCTGCTTTCATTTGCATTCTGTGTCCGCTTCTGCCTGGTTTTGTTTAGACACAGAAACGGAGCTGCTTCATGAAGCAAAACAGCCACTACCTACCATCTGTCAACCGTTTTCCAAATCCTTTTTTTGAACATAAGAGGTTCTATCATACTAAAAGTAAAAAGGGGGCATATTCTATGATTAAAGATTTTTTGAAAACTCATTCGGATAATTTCAAAACTGTTATTTCGATATATCACTTAGTCTCCGTATTAGCTTTCATGATTTTAAATGCTTTTAGAGATACTGTGAGCATAATATCATTGGTTGCTCTATTCATTGGAGAAATAATGGTTTTTTACTTTTTATATATAATATCATCCAATGACTCAGACTCATGAAGCTTATCATAAATATCACTATTGAAAGCCGCATAAATTTACGGATAAGGAGGCTACATGATGAGTAGACTATTTAAATGGTTTCATCAAACATTATGCATCTTGATTGCGCTTATGCAAGTGGTATTACCTCTATTTTTTATTATATATAATTCAATAAATCAAGACCCAGATGTTATGAAGAAAATGGCTGTTCTAATAATCGTAATAGAATCACTATCCTTTCTATATTTGCTTTTAACAAACAAAATCAGTTAGTTTTATCAAATACGAATGGAAAACCTTAGATTCGCTAACCAGGGAAATCTGTATGTTTCTCCTATGGCCGGCTCTGTCTATGGCCATGTCACTGACTCAGATACAGGGACAGAAGCGGAAGTAAATATTTTCTAGTCCTTTAATATCCTTTCATCAATCATAATACCTCCCCTATAACATGGACTAACATTCGAATGATAAGCAAAAAACCGTTATCATCAATTACGACTTACTTCTTTCATATTTTATTTAGATCCTGTTTTAGAAAACTTGATATTATGATATGGAAAAGGAGCTCATTTATGTACTACAAATTATTAACCCCCAACAAAGAGTATAAGGAAGGAATAAATGAGGATAAAGATTATCCTTTTATAGAAGGTATCCTCTTTGATGACGAAAAAAGTGTTTTAAAAAATTGTTTTTACTGTGACCGAATTGCTGAGGTTATAATTCCTGAAGGGGAAGCGATTGATGTATATCATAATCAATATATGTCACCAAAAGTTATATTAAGATCGATAAAATATTTGTGGGATATTGAAACTATTAAATATTTAATCAACAGTGGAATTGATATTATGGAAGAAGAAAGTAATTTATTAAGTGAGGCTTCTAGGAACAATAAATTTGAAGTAGTAAAATATATCATTGAAAATGATTTATATACGCAAAAGCAACTTGATACGGCACTTCATTATGCCATATATCACAATTGTTTGGAAATCTCAAAATATCTTTTAGAAAAAGGAGGCAATATTAATAATGATAATTGGGATAATAAGAATTTATTGAGCTACTCCATACGTGATAAACATTTTGAGATGACCCACCTTTTGGTAGAGACTGGATTTAATATTAACGCAGGGGATACAAAACCAATTGTGGAAGCCGCTAAGTATGGGTATTTAGATATAGTTGCTTATTTGATAGGTCATAATGCAGACATACATATAGACAATGAAATGGCATTGTGTAGTGCTATTGCAAATAGGCATAAAGATATTGTGATTTTTTTAATAGAAAATGGAGCAGATGTCGATGCTTTAAAAAAGGTTCCCTTTTCGGGAGATTTCTCGCTCTTTTTTTCATTGCCTCTTATATGGATAAGTGGCATATCAAGTGTATTGAACAGACAGGGAATTCAATTACATACATATTTTCTCAAAAGTATGGTTGATTATATTAATATAAAAATGTTGATATTCCACAATTTTTGTCTTTTTTTAATGATCGGATTGCTATTATACAGTCCTGACGCTTTAGTAATGAGAAGAATCGGTGGTTGTTTTGCTTTATTTTCTGCATTTACAAATCTTACGAGGACTTTTCTTTCCTACCGTAGCGATGCTCCTGAATATTTTCCTTATTATTTTCTTAAATCGCTGGTTTATATTTGTCTTTGTATCAATTTCCTTTTGCAGAATTTATTTTGCAATATTGTTTTGTTTGTTTTGATTATGACTTACCTTGCATATTTTATTACAGAATTTTCCTATTACAGTCATGGAATTTAGCTGGATTTGTCGTAACTAAATAACTATGATATTCTTTTTCCATACAGGCGGCTTAATCATCAATTATCCCATGGTTTACAAATAGCATATTATAGATTATAATATATGAAAGGAGAAATTTAGAAATGGTAAAAATTGATGAATATAAAGAAAATAGAGTCAGCGAATTAACGGCCCGTTTGGAAGAGATATTTCAGCTCGTTAACCTTGATACCTCTTTGAATTTAATTGGTCGGAATGATGCATTTGCTATGAAACTCAAAGAACAACAGGTCGATTTGAAAAAGCAGTACTTTGATGAAATGATAAGTATAAAAAAGGAATTGGCAAAATTACAAGGACGCAAGAGTATTTTCGATGACGATACAATATAAAAAAGGATGATCCACGCTCATGTGGTCATCCTTTTTTTGTAAATCTTACAGCGCAACTCTGTTACTGGCATTCAGAGCATCAATTTTTTTGTACAATGCATGCCATGTATTAAGTGCATTTTCTGGAGTCTTCTCTTCTTTTGGCACGAAACTAATAAGCTGCAGTCCCGTGCGCTTATAAATTTCGGAAGAGATGTCGAATAATTCTTTGAAACTTCTTACTGCCTGTCTCTCCGCAAAACTGTAACTGCCTCTTTGCATCACAATTTCTTCCGGGGAACGCCTCATTGCCCTTGATCCCGAAATGATTTCTTCAGTTTCATAGGCGTAAGCAAGATTCAAATACATTTCTTCTACATTTAACCTCTCCATTTTTGTCATTTCAGCTACTACTGCTAAATTTACTTTGAACATACTTGTTCTCCTCTCCGCTCTTTATGAGCATACCTTTATGGTGGAGAATTTTCATTTCTCCATGTATCGATTATCATAAACATTATGTAATAATAAAATAGACAACAACTAGAATATGACAGCCTTTTCGAATAAAAAAAGCATATCGTGATGATATGCTTAATGAAGGGTATGACTTCTACAGAATTCTTTTATCAATTTGTTCCTTTAATTCCGTAGAGTTTCCTGGATAAAAACTTGTAAAGAACCGTTTGAAATCACTATATCCATCCTCATCTTCTATTGCCCATATTACTCTTTCCATAATGGAGTCATCCTCATCTAAATCATATTCATTCCTATCACATATTTGGAATAGGACTTTTATATTGTCTGTATTTTGGGGTACGAAATTTTTCATAAAGCGTTTTGGATTTTTCCATTTATATTTTCCTCCATTATCTTTTCTTCTTCTCCATTCGTCATAGCATTCCATTTGAGAGCAATCGAATTCATCGATAAAGTCAAAGATCCATATCAATTTATATCCAGCTTCAGTATAAAACCAATTTCGTTCGTTGAATTCCCTATAAGAAATAGGGCTATGCTGAAATTCGATAACATAACCATTAATACAGACATCCGCCCGATGTTCTATATGTAGCATTTTCCAATCTTTTTCACCTGCAAGGACAAGATTCTCAAAAGCATCTGAGCTTTCTTCCCAGGATTTGAATTTGTCAAATTCCCAATTTGTAGATGCATGGAAATAATTCATTTCATTTATATCTAATTTTATTACAACTTCCTGATTTTCTTTTGGAAACTTATTTTGCCAATCCCGATGCCATTCTGTCATATCAGCCGTAAAGGTATCACACTCTTCTAAGGCCTTATGAGCAAAATGTGGTACATTAATTGTCCCATTCTTTATGATTACTTCTTTATTGCATATCGGGCAATAGTATTGCACTTCTTTCCGTTCAATCGCATCATATATGTCTACTCGCTCATTTTCTCCGTTAATTGCAAACCTCATTAAATTACCTCCAGTTTTCTATTTCTTATAATATGCAAGAAAAAATATAGTATGAAACGTTTTGGAAATAATAAAAAAGGGCTCTCTCATGAGAGCTCTAAATATTGAGCGAGTTATGGGATACGTGCTCACCGTAATACCATTCAGGAACGCATGAATGGTGCGACTATATATTAAAGAAAGAACGGAAGGATTAACTATGATTTTAACCCACACAAAGAGTGCTATTTTGCATAAATGCTGCCAAAGGATATTACGAATTATTTCAATTCTATCTAACCAATCCTTTTGTAATCATCCTATACTCTGTGCTATAAGATCTACACTGAAAAGCCTGAACCCTTAAATCCATATCCTGTAATCTGTAGTTCCCTAAGGTGATTTTGATGCATACCCACCATTCTTCTTGTTGTAATCATACCCTCGTAGAGATATAACTTTTCTATGCTCTCAATCTTCCATTTGATGTTTCAACTTGCTCAATCGAAATAAATATCTGGATAAATCCAATTTTTTATACTCAAAAATCATTAAAGAATACGATTGAGCTGGACAAAGACCAACCTCTTAACTTCCATATTTCAACGCACACACATAAAAACGAACCAGGGGATATTATTTTAAATCATGAATCGTAATGAGTGTCGTTTGCCCTTACCTCAAGCAGCTTATTCATAGTTGTACTTCAATTCATGTATTCATTTATATACAATGCTTATAAGTTTCGCAAAGTATATATAGTATGTATATTTCAATCATACACACAAAAACTATCTTATCGTGTGAGGCAATGTGAATCTGGAGTGAAACAAAGCGCATTAAGTAGATACATTTAAATCAATATATCCAACTGTGGCATATATATAAAGATGTAAATCGTATCAATATATACTTTAAATAACGATTGTTGAATATAGCACAGAGTAGTGTATCCCTATACGAATTTTAATCAAGATACACTGTTTAAAAAAACGTTTAAAAAAGAAACATAAACATGGTAATTTAAATCAAGGCTATCATGCTCCGTTATATCTAAATGGATAATTGTTTCAACTCTTGCCCGGTATATTAAATGACAAAACAAAAGCATTCACCTCCGAATTTCGCGTACTTACTATACCGCCAACAAGAATAGTGGTTTTTATTGAAGAGCTATTTTAATTCATCATACACATAGTGTGAAGCTTTTCTTTACTCTGACTTTTAGTAAACTACTTATAGCTGAAGCCGTTAGAATGAGGCAACTAAATATTTTAAAAAGTTTGTAAGTCATGCTGAGGCGAGAACATTTTAATCCAGAGTACTTGTTTTGTACATAGTTGTTAACTAATTATGGCTGCCACAGAAGAAACGGAATTTTAACTAACCATATCTCAATATTCAATATCTGTCGTGAAAGCTTCCATAATTTTAACGGCTTAGGTCTTCTGATTCCGTATCAGGTTATCAGCTTGTTGAGGAGATATAATAATAACCCTGTCATCATATCTATACCAGTCGGTCTTTATTAATTGTTCCACCTCTTTTTCAGATATAATACCATCGTTGTAAATGATAGTTATTCTTTGCCCTGTTTCTTCTATTTTTTCTCCTTCGGAATCATGCAAATAAATCTCAAGATCTTTTCTCTTAATATTATCCACTCTTATTTTCCTTTCTGTTTTTTAATTAAATGGAAAAGAATTTGTTTCTTATAACCGTATCGTATATATTATAATTTGGTTTATTGCAAATGGTAATCTTTTTAATGGAAATCTATTATTTCTTTAAAAAATCACACATATTACTAAAAACAGAAACGGAGGAATTATGATGGATTTTAACCATGATCAGAAAATGTTACTTCTTAATTTAGACGCTATTGTATCAATTGATAATCCTGAGCAGTTTATTATGGAAAATACAAAATTGATCGAGCTGTATAAAATGCTGACTCGCTATGGACTAGACTGTGAATATGAATATGCATATCACGATAATGAAAAAGTTATACCAGCCATCATATCTTATGGAGGGATTGATGATGAGCTGGATCCCGGCCTTCCTGGTATTGCTGTAATCAGCAAAAATAACAGGTTGTATTTAGTAGCTACTTCTCAATATTCAGGGATCAAAGAAGCAGTCGAATTTGAGAATAAAGATGATGATGTTATAAGCATGGTCGACCTAACTGATTACAATAACAGTAATGATTATTTCATTGAAATATTTGAGACATCTTCTACCAAGGAAATGTGTCAGTATTTGGAGACTTTAAGTTCCCTGGAATTTCGTACAGGAGGCTACCTAATTCCCCTCAGCCGGTATCGTGTTGCTTCTTTTTGGACAAAGCTGCTTACGGATGGGTCCATCTCCTTTGACAGAATCCACACATTTCTAATTCAATCAGGTAAACCTTTTGATGAGGAACTTGATTTTGATGAAAGATATGACCTGTCACATGAGGAGGAACAGTTATTGACAAAGATTATTGATCTTGTCAAAAATTCAATTAAGGAAATTCAATATGAGTATCTTTCAAATCTTTAAACAAAAAAAGGGCAGTCAAATGCCCTTTTTTACATTTATGCGAACAACCGTATATCAGCTTGTGACATTTAAATCCAGGATTGATAAGATATAAGTGTTCTAATATTTTCATCAATCTACTTTGCATCAAAAGAGTAATAGTTGGAATCCGCAATATGTTGTTTAAACTCATTGCGAATAACGGTCCCTTTCGCAATCCGTTGTTACATCAATTACCAAATCTTGATTTGCCTTCGCCCTATGCAGCTGGATCATTAGGATGAAACGGCTGATGAAATTCCAATTCCGCTATTGTCGTTGCTATTGTATTGTAGGCAGCCCTTAATTCGAGACATCTGAGGATGAATTCCGTGACAGTTCTAAATAATAACATCTGTTGTTGCTTGGTAAGCCGTTTCAGTTTCCGTATCTGTTCCTGATGCTTCTCTTCTGCTTCATCAAATATATAGATTTCTTCTTGATTCAGCCAAGCGTCCATGTCGATGCTGTTAATCATGCATGTTACAGTATTAAACCATATTACATGGGATTGTCGCCCTTTTTCCTCATCGATAAAGAGTGAATCACTAAATTGGATATCCCATGGAAGTACATAAGTTATGACTTGGGACAGTTCATCATACATCGTTTCTGCCAGCATGCCCAGCTCTACAATCAAATCAATATAGTAGTCACTATAAAAACTTCTTTTTTCATAAATTGCATCATAGTAAAATTCGAGTATCTGTTCCAGGCTATCTGAAATGGCCCCATAGTTTAACGATTGATATATTACCACCTTTCTCCTCCTTTTCATTTTATCAACCTGCAGATGACTTGTTGCGATGAATCAATTGGATGGTTTTAATCCATATCAGAAAAACAAATACCAATGTCAATACATGAATTTGCATTGTATGAGACACGGCCTGTGCATCAGATCATGATACAGAAACAGGCTGAAGTACCTTTTGAACTACCACTACTTGCAGAAGTAGTGGATTCTCGTTTCATCGGAATTGCTCCAGTACTGAAACAGATACAGAGTCTTACATTCCATCCACGAAGGGCCATCCCGGTCCCTTTATATGTTATATTTAAGAAACCTTTCTTAATCCTTCATTTAGTATATTTACTGCGGCATTCTCATCCCGGTCATGGACTGCTCCACATGTGGGGCAGGTCCATTTCCTGACGGATAAGCTCTTAACCGTCTTATTAACTGATCCGCAGCAGGAACATGTCTGACTGGATGGATAATAACGGTCGATCTCAACGACCGTTTTTCCATACCAGTCGGCTTTATATTTGATCATCCGGATGAATTCCCTCCAGGATGCATCTGATATCGCCCTGGCCCTGTTCTTGGTTTTCAACATCTTCTTAATATCCAGATCCTCAATACAGATGATATCGTATTTCCTTACGATATCCGTACTTAGTTTTTGCAGGAAATCCATACGCATATTATGGATTTCTTCATGTTTCCTTGCAACTCTTAGCCTGGCTTTCTCATATCTTGCGCTGCCCTTTGTTTTTCGGGACAGCGTTTTTTGAAGAGAAGCCAGTTTCTTTAAGCCTGTTTTAAGATATCGTGGATTTTCTATATGATGTGAATCATCACTGAATACACAGAAACTTTCAAGTCCAACATCGATGCCTACACGCTTCCCTGTTCCAGGGAATGCCGGCATCTCTACTTCCGTACAGCAGATAGATACATAATACCTTCCAGCAGGCGTCCTGCTGACGGTCGCAGACAGGATCCTGCCATCTATTGGCCGGGATACTTTTGTACGGACATTCCCCAGTTTTGGAAGCTTGATATGCCTATCCAGGACAGCTATGTTTCCGTTTGTAGACCTGGTTGTATAGGACTGCTTTCTGCATTTCTTTGATTTGAATTTTGGAAAGCCGCCCCCCGGCTGTTCAAAATAGTTTTTGAACGCGGCTTCCAGGTTCTTCAGAGAACTCTGGAGTGCAATGGAATCCACGTCCCTCAGCCATTCATATTCCTCCTGTTTCTTGAGCTGTGTCAGATCATGGCTGCACTTTGAATAACCAAACGATTCTTTATCAGACTTGTATAATTTAATACGTTTATCCAGGTAGTGATTATAGATAAAACGGACGCAGCCAAATGTCTCTGCGATGATTTGTTTCTGTCTCTTGTTTGGATAAATTCTGTACTTGAATGCTTTTTCCATTGACTGTCTCCTTTCTGATACTATTATGACCGAAATTTTAAGGAGTGACAAGGTATTCATCCACTACTTATAGAAGTAGTGGTTTTCTACTATAATTTTTGATAAACTATTCCCGTATTCCCCAGTGAGCCAGTTTTACAATCAGCATTCTCTCTCCGTTGCTGTCCTGGCAGAAGTCAAAAGCGATGACACGGTCCTTTCTATACTGAGCAGAAAGCTGATGGATATTGGTGAACTTAATATCGCATACCGTTTTTGTTCCTTTGATTAATCCCGTCTTGATATCCCCAGGAATGATTTTAATGAATTCTTCTAGCATTATATTGCACATTCTTATATCACCCCATTTAATTTCTTTTTATCATGCTAACTTGCGGTATCAATATCCCTATCGTTTGGATCATTTAAACCCTAAAGATAGGCGGCTCCAGGAGCCTGGAGTGAGCCATCTTTCTTAACTATGAATGAATGGTGATAATCCAGTTCACTTATGACAGCCATGGTTGTCTCATAAGACGACTGTAATTCCATATATCTTGTGACAAACCCTATTACTTTTTCATATAGAAGAATTTGCTGCCTTTTTGTCAGCTGATTCAGTTTCCGTATCCGTTTATTCTGTTCTGCAGCTAAATCATCATAGTCGAAAATACCCTCATTATCGAGCATCACCTCCATATCAATATCATTTAATATACATGTTACGGCATCAAACCATATGATGCTGGACCATTTCTTCTTCCCATCATCAAGATATAGGTTTTTATTGCATAGGATTTCGTACGGAATTGATTGTTCTACTAAGTGTTCTAGTTCTACATACATTTCACCTGCCAAGTTTGCAAGTTCCGTTATCAGATCTAAGTAATATTCTTTGTATTGGCTTTTCTTTTCATAGGTGGTGCCATGATAACCGTTTTCTATCTTGTCCAAACCGTCTGCAATGGACCAGTAATCTAACCGTCTGTAAAATCCCAACCATATTCCTCCTTTAATCGCATAGATAATCACATTCTCATACTTATTATAATGAAAATAGTTATGGATGTTAATGAACCATATTTTATATGCAAAAAAACGGCTGCAAACCGTTTTTCTGAATCATCCCTAACTTAAATCTTAAGCCTGCATCTTGTCGGGTGATTGGAATCATACTCCAGTTCCACACTCTTTCCGATATCTAAAGCTTTTAATCCTCGGTATGCCGTTCTGGGCTGGAAAAAATATTCCTGTCCATTTACAGTGTATTTAATGATAGGAACAAACCATGTCATGGTTCCTTCTGATGCATTTCCATTATTAAAATCCCGTTTTGGCATGAACGGGAATTCGATGAATGCAGGTTTTTTATTAACCACAAACAAGAATACCCCCTGCTGGTTTAAGCATTGGAATGAATTGTGCCATTCATATGATTAACATTGGCTCATAATTCGGTTATAATAGAGTCAGAGACAGTACATCAACAACTGCATATTGGGGGTTGTACATGGAATGATACGAAAACCAAGTCCTCATGTGTGTAAAATATGCAAGGTAACTATGTTCTGTATCTTGTGAAACAGGGCTGGGACGGCCCGTAGCGCCCGTGGAGGGATTGTAAAACTCCGTATCTGATTCAGAACTGGAACAGTTCCAGTGAAACGGGAAGCTCCTACTTCTCAAGTAGGAATAGTTCAAGATTGATTACTACCCCGGTTGTTTTCTTTCTCATGAGTTCTTCCATAACGTCGCAAAATATCTCATTGTACAGTGACCGACAGAAAAAGAGCTGACATCAGTCAGCTCTTTTTTCTCCGTATTTCTGTATTGCTTTCATTGTCTTTTCTCTTGCAGGTTTTAAATCTTTCAGTAATTCAAGCAGCTCAGCATTACTTGTCTTTTCTCTTCCATTTTCATCTTTTATATCAACTCTTTTCAGCTTTACCTCAAGATCATCATGTACCTTGTCTTCTTCCTGAAAAGCTTCTTCTATTTTCTTTTGCTTATAATCGTCTATGTTTGTCATTTCATACCTCCAAATATATCTGATATATTATATTATAAGCGATTAATCCAGGAATGTAAATGACATGGAACAGATTCTATAGATGATGTGACCTCCTACTAAAAACAACAAGAAAGGGCTATCTGCCCTTCCAAATTATTGATTTAGTAGTCACTGCCGGTTTTCACTCAATTCAACTCTTTGCACGTAAAAAACACATAGATTCGATGGAACGAATACATATGTGTTAATATAAGGCAGTACATTCTCATGACAATTTTTAACAAAGAGGTAGAATGACTTTGGATTTATGGAATTTTCGTAGCATAGATAATATAATCTTCTTCATTTGGTGTTAATGTAACTATCTGTTTTAATCCTTCTCATTCCTTAATAAGGCCAGTCCGACCATTAGTCAAAAGTAGTATTCATCATTTTAAGCCAAGAAGATTATATCAAGGTATGAGTCTTAAATGCATGTAAGGAAGTTTGGATGCATTTAAGAACAGGTGGTCTGCCTTGCCTATTTATTCACTTTATTATTTCAATTCATCCATAAATGGGATTTTAGCAATGGCTACTGGTACAGGGTTTAAAATCAGGCAATCTTACCTCTTTATTTATTATAGATTTATTTTATGAAATTGACAATGTACACAGTAAAATTTATTATACTTATCAAAAAAGGCCTTGCGGCCTTTTTTCTTATCCCCAAAATAGATGCTGCAGTTCTGTGTATAATAATTCCGCCTCTTTTTCTGATGGCAGGCCTGATACCTGTCCATCGCCAGTCTCAATTACAATATATTTTCCGTTTGTTGTTCTTGCAAAATCAATCGTGTAGAAATTACTGTTTAGGAGACATAGCTCTTTGTTATTTAATACATCTTCTGGTACATCATCCTCTTTATTATCGAAAAGACCTAGTATTTATGACTTTGTTTTTACAAAAGAAAAAGGGCAATGAGCCCTTTAAATTGTCTTGTTTAGCAAATGAAGACCTGATATGTATACAATACATTTTCTGCAGTCTACCCGAACCTCATTTATTTCAAGTTCCTCTGAATATTTGTATCTGAAACAAGTCAAATCTCTATATGTAATATTATTTCCGCTATCATCAGTGAAACAAAATTTAAGATATTTACTATTTTCTTTGGATATCCATTTTAGTTTTGCTTGTCTTAGAAGAACGATTCCTTCTTCGTAATCCCGTCTTTGCTTTTTTGCGAATTCTATCAATGCATTACCACCTTGCACGATAATAGCAAAAGGAATTACCATCAGAAACAAAAGGAGTAAATAAATTATACATTTTCCATCTTCACATTTCACAAAAGATACCAGTAAAATGATAGAAAATATAACAGCCACCACAAGTGTTGCCCCCAACAGCTTATAAGCAGTTATGATTCTGTCAGTAAATTTTGACTTTACAAAATCAATCGACGCTTCTTCTATCAGGCGCACCTCCATTTGCATTCTTCCTTCATCATTTACTTTTTCCATAGTACTGCCTCCATTCCATCATTTTCACACTTAATATGTGTGAATTCAGTGCAGTATAATGGCTGCTGGCCGTTATTCCTTACCAGGACAAAACTGTTTATATGTTTCCATATCAAAACAGATCATGTTTACCTGCCATATATTCTTGTTTATTAAAGAATAATCATTGACCGCTTTGTAAAATATTGGTGGTGCCTGCTGTAGAGGGAAGCCATAGATACCAGTTGCTATGGATGGAAAACTTATTATATGGCATCCATGTTCATCTGCCAGCTTTAAGCTGTTATAGTAGCACTCATACAGATACTTCGCTTCCGTTTCTGAGGCTGTTCCTACATATCTTGTATGGGCTCCACAGAATGGACCAACGGTATGGATGATATATTTAATCTCTTTCAGCTGGAACGCCGGCGTTATGACAGCCTGTCCGGTTTGGCAATATCCTATTTTTCGGCAGGCGTTGTCAAGTTCCTCCCAGCCGGCCGCATAATGAATGGCTCCATCTACTCCGCTTCCGCCTTTGAGTTCATTATTAGCCGCATTTACAATTACATCAACACATTCTTTTGTAATATCTCCCTGTTTGATGTTTATCTCTATCATTTCTATTTACTCCTTTTCTTATTATTTTGCTTATCCTGTTATATTTCGATTTCATTTTTATTCAGTTCTGCATAGAATTCTGCATAAGTTGCGTTTTCGTATGGGACAACAAACATAACTCCAATACAGCACATTATTATCCCAAGAAGTCTCCAGCCAATGAAAGATAGCTGCAGTACAAAGAAATCCCACTTATGTCCATTCATCAGGCTTCTGCTCCTATTTAATGCCGTTCGGTAATCCATTTCCGGTTGCTCTGCTAATAGGTATGGGACCATGGAATATTCGTATTCTTTTATGATTCCTGGAATAATAAGCAATAACCACCACCCAAAAACAATCAGGCTTTTCATAAACATTGCCTTTACTAAATTCAAGTAACTTCCGCAACCAAACCCATAGAACAGTCTTGAGAAACCTGCATCCGTCTTTGTTTTCCGGCTTTCCAGGAAATAGGAACATAGTCCTACCTGGACTACATTACTTAGAAATGTCTGAATAAGAATGCCGATTAGGAATATGATGATCAGAACTACTACAATGATTGCTAACATTGTAATATAGGCAGAATGATCTACATCTCCGTTATACATTCCAGCGGTACTGGTCGTGTTTTTTGTGTTTATATTAAAATTGATTGAATAATTTTGCCCTGCTCCAAGAACCGAAGCAATGATGCTGACTAAAAGTGCCATCCAGTAATATTGTTTTAGGCACTCTTTTGCCCGTCCTTTTAGTTCTGCCCTGTCAGCCATATAAAAATACCTCCTAATATATTTACTGTTAGTATGCGGTTTCCAGTTCGCTTATTTAGAAGGAAAACCCATTCATACAAAAAACCAGCATTGCTGGTTTTAGTTAATATATTTGACTAACCGTCCATTGAAACTGAACACCTGGTCATTTTCGGTTAATTCTTCTCCATATAGATTTCTTAATCGGTATGGATAATCCATAGCCGTCAATCCTTTAAATTTAATCAGGTCAGCACATCTTTTCGTGTTTCCATGAAACAGATCTTCGTCTAAGGCTCCATAGATGTTTAGTGTATAGCCACTTAGAGGGATATTCTTTTCAAGGCGGAATAATGTACCCCGTAGAGCTATGCCTGATACTACGAATGGAACAATCAGCTTTCTGATTGAGTCAGGGTCAGATACGGAATCAATCCTTATAACAATTTCATCATTTGTAAAACATTCGATCTGTCCCCCATATCCTGCTTCTATCAATTTTGTAACCAATTGATCCATTAGATATTTTTCATATGTCGTCTGCCTTCCAGGGCTTAGGGCTCCCATAATTACCTGTCTCATATATTTGGATTCAATAAAATGCTGGTTATCTGTAAACTGGGATAGGAACGCTTCCCATGTATCAGTATGGTTAAAAATCGACGGATCATAAAATCTTAAAGCTGTATAATTTGCCTTAACCATATCAATGCTGAAGAACCACAGCCCATTATTTGGTTCTTTATATACATCACGGGAAATATATGTATTGTTCTTGACTTTAAACCGATTCATATCTTCCTGGCAGAACGTTTCGAACCCATGGTTGTTCTGAAGATAATCAATAACGAGTTCTTTCGTCTTATTGTAATCCTCATAAAAATCCTGCTCTGTATCATACCTGCTTAAAGACTCTAAAAAGGTCAGCCATTTTATCTTTGTTCCCATGATTCTATCATACAGCTCAACCCTTTCTGAAAAATATGGTTCATCAAAAAGGTTAATTGGGATCCCACATTCTTTACAAAAACGTCTTCTTAAGTCATTTGTCAGTTCCATTTCTTCTCCTTCTAAATTTCTTACTGTCGTTTAATTTCCGAATTTTTCTCAACAAACTCAAGCACATCATGCATATAAATGACAAGTTCTTCCAAATAGCTGGAAATGTGTCTCTTATCGGATTACAGTTTGTCGGTTTAATTATGTTACTACTTTTTCTAGGTTCGTTTATCATTCAAAAAATAGACGGTTATTTCTTCTCTCATCTTATATTTGACGCCATCATCATTAACCCCCTATTCTTCATCGAAGATGTAGTAGGAATCCTCATTATTAATTTCAAACGATTCTCCATCTTCTTTTGCTAATCAATAAAAATAACATCCATATTTAGTTTCTCTTTTAATATAGCAATTGCTATTTCTTTGGTGATTTCGGTGCGGCCTGAGATATCTTCAATAGAATATGTTTGTGGATATCCGTTATAACCCACATGATACATGGTCCAGCCAATCCACAATGAGATAAAACCCATTATTTCAGACAGTAATTTATGAATTTCCTCTGTTTCTGAGTCTGTTGCCAATAATACAACTTTCTCCGAATCATCATAATTACTACTTTGATCAACAGCAATGTTTAATAACGTTGCCATATCATTAATGGTAGAAATGAGTAGCTGTTTATCATCTTTATATGCTTCAATGTATTTTAGTGAATCTGGTTTTACATAAAAAAGGAATAAATCCTCATCATATTTTTCCAGGAAAAACGTCAGGAAATTTATCTCATTTTCATCTTCTGTAATATAGGTTAAATTCTCGAACCAATCAGAGTCTCCATACATCATTTTCACTTTAAACTTTTTCTTCAATTATTATTCTCCTTATTCCGATAATGCATGTTCTCTACGTTGTCTTAAACATTAATAACATTGTTTTATATCCTGAGATTTTAATTTATCAGTTCCTTAATACGTTTTGATATTTCTACCTCTCGGCCGTGACAGTTTTCAAGTTCTTCCACTGCAGCTTCCAATAGTTGGCCACGCAAAAAGAACTCACATTCATCTTGTCTTTTTATACAGTTTCCATCAAGCCTATATTTACACTCAGAAAATCCACATATAGGCAAATCAATTCTCATAGCATCTCTCTCCTTTCATCTTTTATAATAATAGTATGCTGTTTATTTCGTTCACACATAACACGATTGTGATATAGTAATTTTCTGAAACAAATTCGCATTTTTCGTCGTATAAAAAAAGAGCCATAGGCTCTTTTTAGTAGTAGGTCCCATAATAGCAATTAGGACATTCGTAATATGTCATTGAAGCCTTTCTGCTGACGGCATTGTATTTGGTCCCACATTTATAGCAGTAACCATTGTTAAATGTGTCGTATTCTAGCTTGGATGCCAAAACAGCTAATCCAATGCACAAAAAGACTAATAATGTTGCCACCGCTTCTCTCTTCATAATATCTATCCTTTCCTTCATGCCCTTCCAGACTTTTTATGGCTGAAACAACTCCTTATATGTTTTCACCTTCAGCATTGTGATGCTCCTGCAGATAAGCAAACAGCTGTTTACAATCATTGAGCGCCTCTTCTTCCGTATCCCCATAGCCAATGACTTCTGCAGTCAGGCAATCATATCCCATGATTGAGTAAGTACACTTCCATGTGGGTTCTTCTTTATCCATCGGGATATACGCATTTATACAGTTACATTTTATTTCATACCGCTCATCTGCCTGACTCCAAGGACTGTTGATCAATACAGCCCAAATCTCAAGATCAGATACAGGAACGGGGACCGTCCCTGCTTCATCCGAATAAAACTGCATATCTGAACCTTTATAGAATAATTCCTCTTCGCACATATCAAATCCACCAGCTAATCTCATTTAATATCCACCTTTCATACGCAATTTATCAAAAATCAGTTAGATAGGATTACATAATTGTCATTCTCTTTCAAATAATTCGATATCAATTCTTTTGAACCACTTGTATGTACTTTATGCCGATAGGCATCCGCTGAATAATCTTCTTCATCGAATAGTAGAAGACTCTTTCCCGTTTTGTCGTATCCATATACGGCACAGGTTGAGGAGAAGCTTTCATATCCAGGTTCATACATATGCCCACGGAACCTTATGACGGGCCGTCCATTCAAATCATTATAGATTTGTTCACTTTTATCACCATGCCAGGCCTTGTCCGCCATTGCTCGCATAATTTCCTCAACCGGAAGTTCTGTCAGCTTCATTGGCCGATGTAATAAGATATCTTTTAATTCCTTGTTTTCCTTATATGCCTTCTGCAAGCTATCTGCTGACGCTTTTAAAGATTCATTCTTATATTCCAACCATTTGATTTCTTCAGTCATTTTTTTGATATTGGATTCCATCGTTTCATTAAGGTTTGAGTATTGGACTTTTTCCGCTGCGATGGCTTTATTTGCTTGCACAAGAGATATATTCATCTTTTCTATCGTCTCTTCAAGTTCTCTGATCTGATCAGCCATTCTTCTTTTTATTTGCTTTTTTGTCTCAAACATATCTTTTTCTCCTTTTTACCGTGACTTAACTATAATATGCTCTCTATTTTAGATAAATAAATACAGGTGTCTGGACCTAATTCTGAACAGATTCAACTTAAGTAGTTGAAAAATACAACATATTTACATTGAACTATTTAAGAGAAAAGGAGTTTATTCATGGAAGACTTAACACGACTTATCATGAATGCACTCAGCGAGGAGTCTATCTCACCTATGGCTGCAGATGAGCTGATATCTGCATTGCCTAAAACATTGGAGGAGATTTGTGAGTGCATTTTAACGAAACATAAAGCAGGCTTTAACGTATCAGACAATAAAATATTATGCCCTACATGCAGAAAAATCCAACCTATAAAAAAAATAACCGGAAGAAATGTATATAGGAAATGTCCCTGCTGTGGAGAGGAAATAACATCCTTTTATCGGACAAATTTCGTGTTTACGAATATCATATTTGTCTGTCCACCAGTTGTTGCATCTCCCTCCTTTCTTCGTGTTGATATGAAATGCGAATTGGATACGGAGAATGTGGAGGTCAAAACTCAAGTATTATCGAAAGAGGAAGGAACTATATCTAAGTTTCTGATAAATGATTCCTCTTGGGTTACTATTCCGATACGACTTTATGACACTGCTAAATTAATAGATGCCTTTAATAAGCATTTTAAGTATTCTGGATGTGATGCTTTCAAGGAAAAACTATTTTGGGTTGCTGGTAGTTTAACATATTGCCTGCTATATATGAAATATCCTTATATCGAACTTTTGTTAAAGACAAAATACGAATATGCAATAAGTGAGCTTATCACAAGCTACACGGATTCTGGAGAAACGTATTTTAAAAGAAATTTTAAAGACGGGAAAAACTTAAAAGAAATTCTTCCTGTCCCAGAGTGGGTATTTGGGGAAAGCCTAAGACTTCCGGAGCTGAACGACGCAAGGATTTTATATAATAAATATAAATCGACAAAAGAAGCTTATGAGCGTTTCCTCCAGTTGAATCTGCACAAAAATGAGTTAACGATTTTCAAACAGATACTGGCAATGAGATATGATGGAAAACCACTTTATACATTTGAAAAACTTGTAACCTATATCGAACGCTGTGATATGTATCAGGCCATCTATCCTTCTGACTGCATTGTTATTTTAAGGGATTACCTTAATATGTCAATTACTTCAAATACACCGCCTGACATAAATTCGAACTCGCTGAAAAGGGAACATGACATAACTGCCAGAAATTACAGGCTTGTAATCGACAAGATTCAGGAAGAGAAATTTATCAATACTGCTAAGACACTAAAGAAGTACGAATATGAAAACGGAAAATACATAGTAGTTGTTCCGGAGACCCCACAGGATCTTATCTCTGAAGGATGTAATAACCGTAATTGTGTTGGCTCTTACGTTCAATCATTTGCAAATGGAAAAAGCAAGATCTTTTTCATAAGGAAAAAGGAAACTCCAAGCGCTTCCTACGTGACGTTAGAAATGAGAGGGTCTAAGATAACACAGGCATATCTATCCTCGAACCGTACAATTACAGACAAAGAGACACTTGATTTTATTGACGAATGGCAGGAACATCTGAAAAAAGAAAAAATTATCATTGATCATACTAGGTAGACATATACTGTATACTTCTCATATAAATTAAAGCAGGGAGACCTGCTTTTTTATTATTTATCTGCTATTCAGCCTGTGTATGGAAACAGGTTGTATTTTGCCTGCTGGAAGGAAATATTTATACCATACTAAAAGAAAAGAATCTAGGAGTCTATGATTAAAGGAGATTGCCATGAAAAAACTGATTGTAATAAATGGAAGTCCTCGTGATGACGAGGTAAGTAATACTTATAAGGCCCTTATGGCGGAAGTATCGTTTTATAAAACAAAGCATCCGGATCTTCAGGTTATCTATAAAAAAATCCCATACAATCTGATGGGATGCATAAACTGTAAGAAATGTATTCCGTATTGTAACCATGAGGACGGTTTCCAGGAAATTGTACATGAGATGGCAGATGCAACGGATGTCCTCATTGGAAGCCCCGTCTATCTGGACATGCCTACACCCCAGACGGTTGCATTCCTTACACGGCTTAACTGCATGGCAGAAAACACGGACCGGACATTTTTTGAAGGAATCCATATTCACCTCCTTTCAACTGCGTATTGCAGCGGAACCAAAACCTGTATCCATGCGATGATGGGAGCTTGCGAGATGCTAGGATTCACAATTGAAGGAAGATCAACCCGGGAATATATCTATAAATGGGATGACATAAAGGTCCGTGGAGGAATGCACCGGGATGATACAATCATTCTGGCTTGACAAGGAGGGATTGAATGAAAGAATATGGTGTTGGTATGTATGGGGGATCTTTTAATCCATTGCATAATGGACATGTCAAATGTATCCGGAAAGCTCTTTCCATGTGTGCGGAACTGCATATCATAATCGGTGACATACCAAACATGGATGATGTGGATATCCACACGAAAATGGGATGGTTTCAGACCATCTTCCATGATGAAATGGACAGATTGTTTCTTCACAGCCTGTATGATGACCGGAAATCAAAATCCGAATATACAATTGATCACTGGATATCTGATTCCATGAAAATCAAAAAAATGATAGGGAAGCCTATCGATGTCGTCTTTTGTGGAGCCGATTATAAAAACCGGCCGGATAATCCTTATCTGCTCTGTTATCCTTCACAGGATATCGTATATTTTGACAGGGACGATGATATGATAAGTTCGACCGAATTTAAAAAAGATGTCTGCTTACATTGGGACTGGGTCCCAGAGGTCGTTTATACATCCTATAGAGTGAGCTGAAAAAAAGAGCCAATGGCTCTTTTTTGTATGTAACCTTTTTGATTTCAGCTCATGAAACCATCATGAAACGGTTAAGGGTATTACACGTATTTTTTTACACCCATCTTCCGTACTCACCAGTCCATCGCAGGATAGATATTCTCCTGAACTAACGATGAATGCTTCAATCCCCTGTGAGCTGGTGAAATATTCCGTCTTTACACATAATACATCATAGTCCACCAAACGGAACAGTCCAACGGGACAATCATAAAGATTTGTTTCTTCAAGCTCTGTCAATACTTCTTTTGCTTTTGAAAGGCCCAAAAGGCGCTCATTTGTTAATTCGATGGCATGTTGATTAATATCGCATCCTAAGTAATTTCGTTGTAGTTTCTGTGCTGCAACACAGGTTGTCCCACTGCCAAGGAAGAAGTCTGCTACCAGATCCCCTTTCTTGCTGCTTATCTTAATGACCCGTTCCACATACTCAATCGGCTTCTGTCCTTCATAACCGACTTTCTCGTTGAATCTGTCGTTTTGGTTCAATGCCTCAATGGTCCAAACGTCCGTGTAACCTTTCGCAAGTTTTTCATTGATTCTATGACCAGGCTTTGCATAAAATAACATGCTTTCATGTGCAGACTCCAATTTTTTATCGCTGAAATTCCTCCAGCTGCCCTGGTTCCAGATGATTTCATTACGGAATGCATCGATTCCGAATACTTTATCCAGTTCCACCCTGAGGTAATGGACAAGCCGATAGTTACAATGTAGGTATATGGCTCCCGTGTCCTTAATGACCCTCCACATTTCCTCCAATCTTGGATGATACCATTCCATTGCCTCTTTTGCATTACCAAGCTTGTCTTCATAATCATCAAAGGTCTTTCCTGTATTATATAAAATATCACAGAAAATCAGATCAACCGAATGGTCCGGCATCGATTTTAAAAGGTCTAAGTTGTCCATCCTGAATAACTTGTTTGTATACTCTTCTGCTTTCATTTATCATTCTCCTTTTCCACTATTTGAAATAGTCATATAACAGGTCATTTGTAATGTCCCTTACTCCGTTTATTTTTCCGTCTTTGATTACATATCTCATATATCTTGGATTAAAATATCCCTCTTTCCACGGTTTTTGGTTATGGATGGTTTCCAGTAATGATGTGGATGACATAGGAGCCAGTTCATCCAGAAGTTCATTCATGATTGCAATATCCTTTCTTAGGATGTGTTTCTTGTAATCATGATTCCTATCAATGAAATCAAAAGGAATACTTGCTGCCCCATACATTTTATACCGGTTATATACTTCAACAATGACCGGTCCAAAATCCCATGCTTCAATCTCATCCTCAAAAAGAGGGGTTCCCGTTTCCACAAGATGATTCGCCTGTAAAAAATACAATACTTTTTGCAGTTTCAGGTTACTTATAAAATCATCCTTTTCAATCACATAATAGCCCAATACATAATTGGCTATCTCCATCGCTTTATATACCATGTGTAATTCCTCTCTCCATATACTCCTTTTTTCATTTTTCTAAAATAGTATGGTTGGAAGAATCCTAAAACAAAAAGGCTGAGCTCAGCCTTTTATTCTTCTGTATTTTCCCACCTGTTGATGACGACTCCATTTACCGCACCAAAGATAGATGAAACTAAAAAAATCCCTTCGCTTGTGAGTCTGTTTCCAAGCAAATATACATTACATAGGTTTATTAGCAAGGAAAAGAGCACACAGTTTATGATCATGATTAATAAATATTTCATCTTCATTTTCATTCCTCCTAAGAAAATTCAACTTTGCACCATTCGTATCCGCTGTCATCCATATAATATCTCTCATCATGGACCATCTCTTTAAAAACAGATCGACGGCTCGGGTTATCATCCTTATCATATTTAATGGTGTCTAAAAATTCCGAAACAGATACTTTGGTTTCATACTCGTCAAAGATCGTGATGTGTTCCTCATTTCCAGTCAGGTAGTCTGTAAGTTCATCCCATGTTGAGAATTCCGGATGCGTCTGCAGAAGCGGAGCCAGGCGTCCAACCGTCTGGGCAACATGGATTTCAAACCTTTTTTTCTCAAAATCAATTTCGGCATCCTTCATATGATCGAACATGAATGCAGCATCTTTTGTTGTGATATAGTAGTTTTTACTCATATAAACCTCCTTGCTCTCCATTTATCAATATCAGATATAATATGGCCCACTTTTATGGCCAATAAAAATAAACGGATACCTGTACAAAAAGCACAGTCTCCTGTGCTTTTTATTGTTTTAATCTATTTTGACCATCAGACTGCATAATGGATGTCTTTCTCAAAACAGCGTTTGATTTCCAAGTAGTCTGCTTCCAGAGCCTTGGCTTTATCAACAATGTCATCTTCATAGTATTCTGTATAAATCAGGTTAAGCTTATCAGCTGGTACAACCTGTGCACCTTTAGTGAAATCATAGGTACAATCAACTGGCTTGAAATTTACTTCAATGAGGGATCTTCCCTCTGTATCATCTACATCAACAGATTCTGTTTCATCACCGAACAAATCAAGATGTACATTCCTTGCGTCCATGGAGGAACCATTCTTAAAATACAAAATGACATTGTAACGTTCTGAGTTCATGTTGATGATGTTCAGATCCTTGATTGCTTCTTCAAATATTTCTCCTGTATTCAGTTCATATGCAATTGCTCTTAAACAGTCAAAATTAAGGCTCACCTTTCTGGAAAACAGTATGACTTTGTTGATTTCCTTGTAGTATTCCGGATCAAGCTTGTCCCTTAGGTATTCCTTGATTTCCTCAGGAGATGGATAATCAAAACGGAAGTGGTAATGGAACCTTCCCGGCCGGTTTACAAGGTAATCATTCAAACTACGCAGCTCATTACATGTAATCACATATAATTTCTTTCCCTGTGCAACACCATCAAAAAGACTCAGTAATCCAGCCTGTGGGTCTGCCTCGTTTTCGGATGTACGGATGTTTCCAAATGTCTTATCAAATTCATCAAACAGTACCACTACTTCCTGCTCGATTTTTTCGATATATGACGCAATACCAGGAATGAAGCTGTCAACAATAATTACGGGGAGTCCTTTTTCGATTGCTTTCGTACACAGAAGCTTGGCAAATAGTGATTTTCCAATCCCTTTTCTTCCACTCAGGATTACACCCAGACTTCTCTCGAACCGGTCGAATGACTTCAGCACTTTCTTGACCTTTGCATTATGTACCCCATAAATCTTGGTTTCCTTTATTTCCAAATCCGCATATTCCTCAAGATAAAAACCTGTCATTTTGCTAAATCTTACCATATATGTCTTAACAGGCAGCTTATCATATGTTCTAAGAGAATCGTCATGAATCTCATATGTTTTTCCATAACTTATCGCTTTCATCTATTTATATCTCCTTCATTACTCATTCATTCTTTACTGGTAACAGTTTTATTATGTGTATGTTTTTAGAAGGATAATAAAAAACAGTTTTTGCTTTCCCTCTACACATACTAAAAATAAAAAGAGGGATATATAATGAAAAAAATACTAGCTATGACATTTCCAAAACAGAATACGAATCTCGGGCTTGAGCCATCCGTATTAACAGTCGTTCCCGATGGGGACAATGTAGAATATATACTTGACTATCATACAGACAACTATTGTGATGCGGATGTGGAATATTATCTTTGTTCCATATACATTACTGGAATGGAGGACTTCATTGATTGGTCTAAAAGACATGATAAAAACAAAATCATTGCTGGAGGATATGAACCTACAATCAATCCTGATGACTTCCTTGCTTATGCTGAAAGGATCATTACCGGTCCATGCGATGATTTTTATGCAACCATCAATCAGAAAGGGCGAATCATAAAAGGAATTACAAGCAATAAGAGGATTCCTCGATATGACTTATATGATGTACGGTTAAACCAGCAGATCATTCCGGACAAGGGCGTTGGTGATATTGTTACCTCCATAAATACTTCCCAGGGCTGTCCATTCCGGTGTGATTTTTGCTGCTCTCCTCTCATGTGTGACCATATCATGATGAAACCATTATCTTTGGTAGAGGAAGAGGTGAAGTATCTTCGTTCATTACAGCCCAAATTCCTCTTCATAAGGGATGAAAATTTTCCTTTACAAAAAGATTGGAAGGAGAAGCTGGCCCTTATCAATAAGACCGGAGCCAGGATTTACTTGTTTGCCTCGGCAAATCTACTTACAGAAGAAAATGTGAAGTATATGAAGGAAAATAATGTTTATATGATATGCCTCGGTCTTGAGGACATCACGGTTGAGTATGGGAAGAATAAAAGACTGGATGAAGTCTGCGAACTGCTGCATAGATATGGGATTTATGTGTATCTGTCGTTCATTGTCAATCCAACAAAGATAAATACAGATGAAAAAGCAGACGAATTCTACAGAAAGCTTTTAGACCGGTTCTATAAGTTGAAGCCTGAAATGGTATGTGGGAATTTCCTGATGCCGTTCAGAGGTACTCCCCTATGGGACGAATACAAGGAGCTTGTCACGGTTGATGATTTTAAATGCTATGACAGCAAAAGCGCTTTCCTTGAAAAAGACCCTGAACGGCGTCTGAAGGATGAATTTGACATGTTCTATCATCAGTGGGTTTATTATAATTCAAGTCTTTATAATCAGGAGATACGTAAATTTGCTGTCCATGATACATTGCACTTGAGGTTTCTTGAACTGAGGGACGAATTTGCAAGAAAAAACCTAACTTTTTAACCATGAGGATACATTTGTTTATCCCGCTTCCTAAGAGCGGTAAGCGGGATTTAGCTTATAGTTGAAAAAGAGCCACAGGGCTCTTTTTCTTCATCATGATATATTATAATTGAATTCCTCTTCTGAATTCTTAGCACATTCTGAATTCTTAGCATATATTGAGTCAGCAGCATATATGGAGACAGAAGGTTGGATAGATTTTTCACATAATCTATAAACTTCTTCTAATGTTTGAGAATATATCATGATATAAATGAGATCCTGATTTTTATCAAGTATTCTGGCTATCCTAAATCTATTATTTAATTCATTCAAGCTTATTAAATGATTCATTAGTTCTTTATTGTCGTTTTCTTCGCAATGATTTTTTGTACAATACTCTAAACAACTATTGATGCATATATTGATAGCTCTTAATTGTTCCTGCCATGAAGCCAGTTTAAATCCTGCATAATATTGGTTTGCTTTTGAGGAAGGCAGGTCTTGCTCAAAATGTCGAAATAAACGATCAAGAGGAGACTCACTGTCTATATGTTCTTGATCATTTGATGCCAATAGCAATTTGGTAATGTTTTCAATACATTTTTCCTCATTATCAATCCTTTCATTTTCGATTAAATACAGAATGATTGCGTTCATTAATAAATTAGTTGCAGATTTATCATAAATGTCCATTTGCTCAATTGGTAATATCTCTTTTATTAAATCAGATTGATTTTTTGCTCCGATTGGGTGTATTTCTTTTTTCTTTATTATATATTTTGTTTGTTTCGGATAATAAAAGAATTTTTTATCAAAACCATAAACAACCTTTCTATATAACATTAGGAGCATATTACAGAGAAGCTGAATCAGCTCATTATATGTTCTATTTACTAAATCATATGAGTCTAAATGACATTTTTTAATATCAAGAAAGCTTACATAGACTGAGGTAGCCATATTAACCATATCAGCATCTTCAGGAAATAGTTCTTTAAACATTTTTAGATAACTGCCTAATTTAGTTTCTGCTAGCGGTTCTTCTTTGAGAAGTCCGGATTCTACAATAGCATTTACTTCGTCTGAAGATAAATATGGAATTGCTTTTTCTTTTAATGTTTTTGTAATATAAACTTTTTTATTGTTTAGCTCATTGTAAAAAATTTCATTTTCTTTTTGTACTATATCTTGTCTTGCTTTTATATGGGAATCGGTTTCGGTTATTTTCTTAGAGTCATCTTTATTAATTATATCCTGAAACATAGAATCCGTAATTCTGTCAGCAAGTATGCAAATTGGAAAATCGCCGCTTTGATCTGTTTGCATTTGTAGAACACTTTTAGCGGTAATCATAATATAAAGATTCGTATCTTCTTGTTTTAACTTATTGGTATAAGTTTTAAGCTGTCTCCTTTCCTCTAACTTTTTTATGATGAAATCTAAAGCCTTTGAATCCTTTCCATAACCATATAAGTAGTGGTCTTGCAAAAAAGCTTTTGTTAAAATGGCTCTTTTTTCTAGGTTCCAAGGATAATTGTACCACTTATAAACGTTTTTTAGCACAATATCCATTAACTCCTTATCTTCTTCTGTATCTTCCAATAAATTAGTCCCAAGTTTTTGGTTTATATCCATAATCGTATCAAGTTCATTAATACCTTCTGTTTCATATTTGCAGATTGTATTCTGTGCCAGATTTAGCATACTTCCAAACTCACTTTGTGTATATCCCATTTTTAAACGGTATTTGCGCAACCTTTCTCCAGCTATTTTAGATGAAATCGTTTTTGTCATGTTGTACCTCTCTTATTTATATTTTTGAAGATCTTCATACTTATAATGGCAGGATAAGTCCCAGTTATAGGAGCAAATCAAATCATAAACCTAGATAAATCATCATGCTCTATGATATCTGATGTAATTGACATAATAAAAAGGCCCTCATAAGAAGGCCTTCTGTCTCTGTACCATATTATGTTAATTCTGTGGTTCAGATGGTGTCACCACACGTCCCATGAATAAGATTGTATCTATTTCCGTATCTGTTATCACAAACACAAAGGTGTTGTCTGCCCTTACTGTTTTTATTTTCTTTGGTTCTACTTTGGCACTCATTGTCTCCATGCTGATTGCAGTGGCCGCAGCGGCTTCTGTTCCTTTCTCATTTGTTTTTATATAGGTTGCATGGACGACATCACTGATGTCTACAGGACCTAATTTCTTAAATCCTCCAGAAAAGGCAGCGCTCATACCAAGTTCCTTTAATGCTTCCTTTATTTGATACTTGTTGGAGAACTCAAAATTAGGGACATAAAATTCCGCTGAATCATAGTTTTTCAGTCCGCCATAATCCTTGAAATCAAGGATTTCCTGCAATTCCTCCGGATCCAGGTGTTCAAGGTATTCATCCACCTTGTTTTCTTTTGCATTCACGGACTTTGTAAAAATTGTCATTGCATACCTTGATTCAGTTCCATAATCCAATCGCAGGATGTCAATATTCCTATTGTCCACTTCTTTTATGTTTTTTACTGAGTAATCATAATCACAAAAGGCTTTATAATTGTTTCCATCTTCCCACTTGACATTTCCCTTTTCAAAATCCCATTCCTTGTTGAAATACAAAGCATTGACTATGATCATGGAACTGTCTTCGTTTATCTGTTTCGCGGAAACCAGGTTGCTTATTTTTCCGTTTGTTGTATCCTTGACAAATTGATTGATTTTGTCAGCAGCTTTCTGTGGATGAGATACATCCATATCCTCTATTTCCTTTTTTCCTAATCCAAGGATGTCCACATTAAGCTGCTTCTTGATTGCCTGATTATTTGTCACGTATGCCCGGTTAGCAATCCTGATAGATTCTTTCTCCTGCTCCGTTATGTATTTATCATAATCACGTATTGCCGATACCACTTCTTCATCCAGTCCCAGGACATTTTTAAACTCCTCCTTTGTATCATCATCTGCCCCATGATACAGGATTGAAAAAGCATCTTTGATGCTGTATGGACTGAACATCCAGTTGTTATTTTTATCCACAAGGGTATTATATAAAACCAGGTCCTGTGAAGTCGCTGGACTTTTCTGATTCACTGAAGTTGAGCTAAGTGCTCCATCTTTTTTCACACACCCAGACAACAGGAGCACACCTGCTGAAAGGATTAACAGTTTTCTTAATTTCATTTGTTGCCTCCTTACTTTTATTTTTATTATGTAATATCGTCCTCAAAGAATCAATGATAAGAAAACAGATATCGATGCAGACACGGAAACAGACAACAAAAAAAGGGGATTCCCCCTTATACCGGTTTCTCACTTATGGATCATGTAAGTGTCATGGACCTTAATGGCACATAGCTTGTGATGAAAGTCTCATAAGGCATGTTGCTATAGTTCCACCATATCTGGCTTGCTGCAGTCGGATCCACATAGCACCATTCATCATTAACAAAACATCTTAGCCACATATGTGGGGATCCATTGTAATTACCGACCATGATTTCGTTTTTGAACCCTGCATCATCCAATAGGATTTTCATGCACTTAGCATAATGCCGGCATACTCCCTTCCCATCAGTCAGTGATTTTTCTAAATCCTCATTTATATAGGATAAATCATATGATATCCCTGTGACCTTCTGACACCCATCCATTATTTTTTCATAATCCGTTTCACCTTCTAATGGGCCAAATTGGCTTATGACACGTTGTATCAACGCCTCCCTGTCGTATTTCCTGTCCTCCGGGATAGTAATCCGCTTTGTCCCATCACTGTTATTGATGACGGTAAAATTGTCTGCATCATCCAAGTAACGGTACTGCACTGAATAATATTCCAGGAAATCCAATAAGCGTTCCTGATTTTCGAACTTTAATGTCTTCCCGGATTCGAACTGTTTGGATAAGGAATCATTTCTTTCCGCCTCCCGCATGGCAGGATTTATATAACGGCCATTTTCATCAAAGTATATCCCGTCTGAATTTGTCCCGGACCGTATCATTTTACCATCCTGTGTCATATAATACAAATTCCCAACCATATCATATTGCCAACCATATCGTGTTTCTCCAGACTTATCCTTGATAATCGGACCAGAATCTGTCTCTTCAAAATAGAGACCCTGCTCTGCTTTTGACAATTCCTTCAGATACTGCGTGCTTGCCATGATTTCCGGACTTACTTGCGCTGTTGTTGGAATGACGGAATTGTTTAATAATGAAATAAACATGATTCCGGTCACCAGGCTCTTTTTTATTTTTCTCATATGAATCTCCTCTGTTTTTTTTATTCAATAAAAATATGAGAAGATCCACCACATATCTTTATCCGTTTTGTGTTAAGATTTTGTAAAGAAATGATTTACATCATTAACGGTTGTCTTACGAAGAAGCATAATAAAAAAGCTGGCATCAACCAGCTTTTATAATTGTCGGATCGAGTATATGTTCTTGTATCCATTTTGTTCTGCCTTGGCTAATGCATTTTTGATATCCGGTCCATCGAATGTCCCTGAGACATGATTATCATTAACGAATCCCTCTATTTGGTATAGCCTGGTTCCGGATTCCTTGCTTAATGCGGCTACTGCTGGGGCATAAATACTTTCCAGGTTATTGTTTTTCCCTGTCATGACAGATATTACAGCTCTGTCGTAATCAGCACGAAACAGATAGTTCAATCTTGTACACGGGATATTGAATTCCATTTTCTCAAGGCTTTCATTTGCAGGATTTAAGGCAATCACTTTTCCTTTGTATTGTTTTCCCTTTTTCTCCCATGTCACTATGTCACCTATGTTTATCATACTTCTCACTCCTTCTTCATCTGATATGGGGCCGGGGCATGGTATGGCATCCATGCAACGACAGGATGCTTCATGTCCACGCCATTCGTATGCTTGAATGTGTCTTCCCATTTTCCAACTTCTGTGTTCAGATATCCAGATGGATATTGGATTGTCACCCATACTTTCATCCATTTGGTAGGCATACCCAGAGTCACTGGGATCCATGGGTGGTTTTCAGCGGCATATGGGATTTCACTGATTTTATTGAGCAGGTCCTCGAAGGCCCATGGGTATTGATAATGGTTCATCAAGCATTCTATGAGGTCCTTTTTATCAATCAGGTGACTTTCTGGATTTCCACTCCCATCTCTTCCCTTTAGCCCGAATTGATATTTTGATAATTCCTCAAAAGCCCGTTCTATGATATGGACATCGAAACTTGAGTTCTCTTTGATGAAAGCTTCAACCATATCCGTATTATAATTGCGTCCATCTATATATATATTTGACATTTGTTTTATTTTTCCTCCTGGTTGTCCTTACTGTTCTTTTTTATATACTCATTGGCAATACCTCTTGCCCTTTCGTACGTATTCCATTTTGCGTTCCCAAATTCATCCTTCACCTGTCTGCCATTGATATATAGATAATAGTGGGAACCATATGGCCACTTTTTGATATCCACATGGAAATAGTCATCATCCGGATATAGGAGTTCGTCTCTTATTAGCTTTTCATCATCATTGAAGCCGAAACAGTATCCACCATTCTTATTGATAAAAATAGATCCATATTTCTGCAGCATCTCAATCTGTCTTGATGAAATCTCTTCAATCAGATCCTGTGTTTCCTTAATGATTCCGTGTCCGCTTTTAGGACACCTGAAATCGTAAATCAAGCTTGCTATTGGATTTGTGAAATGGAAATGTTTGTTCCGTCTATAATCCCCTAACTGATCGGCAGCTTCCATCCATTTTTCGTTTTCGAAAATTTTCGCTTCCATATATTCCTCTATGGAAGAAACCTTAAGCCACCAGCCGCCGTTGTATTTGACAAACGTGTACATCATTACCTCCTCTTACATATGAGCTCTTTTTCCCTTTTTCTATCTATAGTATGGAATAAAAAAAATCCCTTAGAAATTTATTCGTTACAAATAGTGTACATATTACTGGTATCGATAATGGAAGGAGAAATGATATGAATTGGAATATGATTAAGTTTAATCCAGCAATACGTTATGATGTTCAGGATACACTTCCTAAAGTAGGTATGCCGGTTGTGTATATCAAGCCTGGAAAGGACCCGAACCTCAATGATTATAAAATCGGAAGGCTGCTGCTTGATGAAAAGGAACGTCCAAAGCTCGGGATATGGTTCAATGAATGTATGAACGGGATCTGGTGGTCTTATTTAGACCCTGTATCTGAAAAGATAGATACACCGGATGATATCATCATAAGCTGCCATCAGGTCTATAAATTCAGCCTTGACCCAAAGGCATATCCAGACCAGAACTTTTTTGAAGGTCAGAACCTGAAGGAAAAAAGAGACAGAGACAGTCTCAGGGACTTATAGACAAGCCGCTTTGAAAGGAAGGGGGATTTAAGATGACATTTACAATCGAAATATCAGGTAACCCTATGGTCGTGGATGAAAATTTTCCAAAAGAGACGGCCAGTCCATGTTATGATGAACCGGCTAGATACCGGCTGCTGAATGCTCCTTTACATGTACCATCAAAGGGTATGCATCTCATGGCTAAACAGGATAAAAACAACGTTCCAGATGGACATTATATTGATTTTCGAGCGTAACAAACAGAAAAAGACGGGGGTCCGTCTTTTTTTAATCTACAGCACAGCCAATATATTGCTTTCCATAGCATGTGCTTATAACAATACCTGGATCTGCGGGATGTCAGCCACTATTTTATGCTTGGGCGTAAAATCGGCTTCCTCAATATCATGAAGTCCCAGCAACTTCGCAACTAGAACCTTTGGTATGTTTGTCTCTATCAGTTTACTGGACATATGGATGCCTCCAGATATCCTTGGATTAACCTCAAGCAATTTCAGCCGTCCATCCGTCTTGCTTCTCATGAACTGCATGTTGACCGCATATTGGAAACCAAAATAGGAATAAAGTCTTTCACATATCCCATTGAGGTCATCTTCCTCATACAGGATCCGTAGGTCGTCTATCTTTAACCGCTTTACCGTGAATATCTTTCCTGCGCAATCAGAAAAAACATCCACACTGATCATATGGTCTATAAGTACTTCACCTATCATGTATTCATCATATCTTCCACCACACATAATGTTTATCTGGTCATGGATATCCTGTATGTAGGAATCCGTCACCATGTGTTGCTTGATATCCGTAAGTTTTCTGTAGGATTCACCCCCAATATCCACTTTCTTTTTTATCATGATGTCTGTTCCACCTTTAAGCAGCTGGCTGATGATATCCTTACTGAATGCCTGGGAAGCCCCATCCACGTAACGAGGAATAAGATCAGCAAAAGAAGGTTCCTGTTCCAAAGACACGTAGGTACTGCATTTATTATCTGCGACTGATACAGCAGATGGATTATCTATCATTATCTTTGTATGCCCAATCTGTTGCGGGATATCAGGAAGGAATCTCCTCGGGACGAAAATATCCCATTGGTTATTGCGTAAATATTCGTCAAGTCTTTCCACATATTCTTCTGATGTGTTATACCTGAAGTCTTGCACATAATCAGAAAAATATTTTGCCAGATGGCATTCCCGATCCCCACCGTCCAGGACCCCGATATAGGTATCCGGAAATGATTTTCTGAATAATTGTATGGTCTGCGGTTTTGCTAATGAATCATCAAGTAGTATTTTCATGGTTTCTCCCTTTTTATTTTTAGTATGAAGGCTGATACCGGCAAATAAAAAAGAAGATGCCGAAGCCTCTTCTTTACTCCCAATCTTTTTTATGTTTCCGTTTCCGTGAATAAACTTTTTCTGTTTTCATGACACGTGTTCCCGTATTCATCGGATTGACCACACGGTTCTTTCTGCAGAATTCATGGTAAGCCTTCCTACCATGTGTCTTGATATATAAATCCTTATCTATATCCATCTTATCTCCTCCTCTAGTCTGCTTCCATTATCTCCTCCGTTTTCACATGATCCATAACATTATTATGTTATTGTTTATGCAGAAACAGAGGCAGAATCAGAACAACATTGCAGTTTCATTTACTACTTTTGCAATCTTTGTTCAGGTATCCTATCTTCCATTTGTCTTTCATGGTTTCAGTATGCAGTAAGAAGGCTTGTCATAACAAAAACCTGCCAGAAAATCTGACAGGCGATTCGTCACATGACTAGTGTGGGATAATATTTTCGGATTTTATTGATAGCAGACAGACGCAGCTTTTTTATTTCAGCATCCTCCATCTGTAATATTTCACAAATTTCCTTATATTCATGGACCCGCTTCCCGTTCAGCCCGTATTTCAAGGATAAGATGGTCCCTTCCACTGGAGTCAGCTTCTCTTCAATCAGACGGTTTAATATGACCGAGTTTTCCTTTTCAATATATTGCTCTTCCGGGGAAAGGGCTTCTTCTGTTATATTCGAGCTGGAGTAATCCACTGCATCATAATGGATCTCTTCGCCGCCATCCATGATTTTCAAATAACTTTTTACCAGCTTCTCGGACATACCGGTCTGTTTCGATAGTGACTCATAGGTCCAATTTACGTTGGACGATTCAAGGGTTTTGATTGCCTTCTTCAAGGATGATATCTGCCTTGCCTGATAAGCTGTCATATTGTGTACATTAACCGTTATGAATTCAATGATTTCATGTACGATATAGATGTTGAAATATGTAGCCGGCATTCCGAGCTTTGGGTCATATGAATCCATGCCCTTTAAGATACCGATGATTCCTTCCTGGTATAGGTCAGGCATATACCTGCGGTATGTATGGAACTTTGTATTGATGACGTGGTATACATAGGAGGAGAGACCCTCAACCATTTCTTCCTTTGCCTTTTTTACAAGGGCCATTCCCTCTTTATACATATCTTCTGCTTCTGAGGCTGTTTCAGGGTTTATATTGGAAGCCTCCTTAAAACTATGGAGATTCTTAGGGATATCGGTGGATGGCATAAAAGGTATGATTGTTTCAAAAGACCTTTTTGTCATTTGTTTCCCGTCATGATATTTTTTCATTATTGCTTCTGCTTCCGTTTTTGTCAGTGTTGTTTTTTCCATAACAGCCTCCTTAGAAATTAAGAATAATTGAATTTGCTTATCTTGCCACCATTTTCATCCAAGCCCTTTTCTACTATTTCCATGAATTCTGTAATAAGCTGTTTCTGTACATTGTTCATGTTATAGGAATAATTATCAATCATTGGGATGCCCCAATCATAGATCTCATTGATTTTCATTGCTCTTGAGTAAGTTGAATATCTTCCCTTAAACAAATATGCTTCCTGCCACCGTTTGAGCTGTTCATCATCCTTCCAGAGAATGTCTACAACGAACGGCCGGATCAGCCGGTTTATGTCTCCTTTGATTTTGTTAATCTTTGCGTTCTTCAATTCATCATTGACTATTTCAGGTGTTACGGTCAAAGGATTGTTCAGGTAGATGCTCAATTGACTGCTTATTTCCTGCACTAAATCCGCGAGAGGCTGTAATTCTCCATTATAATTATCCTGGTTCAGATATGCGAGCCTCCTGGTCAGGGCCTTGATTTTAGACCAGTGTGCAGTACGCGGAGTGTTTGTCTGGTATCCAATGAGTTCAGACCATGTCTTTCGGTAATTCCGTATTGCTACCTGTATATGATGAAATAAGGTCATTGCATCATAGCTGATAAAAATATCATCGATATCCAGGTTTTCATTAAAACGCGCATCAATCTGTTCGAACATCCTTTTGAACTGATTTGATGATAATTCGGATACTTCGTCCTTGTTCAAATTTGAGAAAAAGTAACAGGAATTCAGTATGCTCTCCCTGTCAGTATCTAGTAATGCGTTGGCGTCTATCTTTTTGATCCCGGAAAGATAAGATGAAACTGCTGCTATCACATGTTTCATTTTGTCCTTTGTTTTTTTCATGTTATCACCCTCCATGTGATCAAAGTGGGTGAATGCCATCATCAATTTTTTTGTCTGTCCGACATCAATGATTGTCTTCAGTAAGATTTTAGTGGTATCCATGATGGGAGATGCTGCATTATCCACCAGGATAATAGAATCCCATTGATCCAGCATGTCAACGGTCTTTATCGGGACAGAAGAAATCTGTGTCTTATGCCCAAGGCCTTCTCCATCGTATAAGACAAGTTTTGGGACATGTTCGCAGAAAGTCGGTTTAAAAGCACCTTTAATCCGGATTGATTCTACAATTGGTGTTAATAATGTACCCCATTCTGCTTTTGCATTGCTGTTGAACCTTTTTAGTGTGTGGATGAATTCTCCTCTGTCCTTCGATTGATAGTACCAGGCATCAAACCACTTTCCTCGCGGGTTCAGTTTCTCACCATTTTCCAGTAAGTAGAACCTTTGCTGGATGTCATCGAGAATCTCATCTTTGAAATCACGGATCCTGTCATCATCTGCCAGTTCAATTTCTCCATCTTCGATTTCAGGAAGTTTTCCTTTATATGGTTCCGACATGGCAGCCAGTTCACTACAGTAATAATCCAACCGGTCAATGATCTGTTTGATGCAATCTGGATCTTGTCCCTCTTCGAACTCTTCCTCATCCAGCTCATCATCATCTACAAAATCAAGATAGTCAAGGCTGGGATTCATCTCATCATCCGGAAGTATGCTATAGTTACCAAGGATGTAGTTCAATCGTGTTGTCAGGTTCTCATGCTCCAGAAGTTTTTCCATCAGGATGTTTTTGTCAATTTTATTGAAATCATCCAGCGATAGAATATATTTGATTGCCTCTTCAATACACTCCTGCACCAGTATTTCCAGTCTCCCCCGTGGGACGAATGTTATCACCGCTTCAAACGTGTCACTGTCTGATGTTATGATCTCTATGTTGCAAGTGGTTGTCCGGCCTGACGCAGTTGTCGGAAAATGTTCCTTTGTTGTTCCGCAAATATTCCTGAGGACACTTGTCTTTCCGTTCCCACTCATCCCAAGCAATCCATTGTGCGAGTAGCCTTCTTCTTTTCCTGGCATTCTTATTTTTTTCAAATATGTATCATTGCAATGTTCTGTCCGATTCATCGGGTCATAAAAAGCGTCCACGATTTTTTCACTGAATTTCGAATACGCTTCCAGTCTTCTTTGCAAATGCCACCAAGAATCGTCTTTCAGAATGGTGTTCATCTCCTCTACCAGCTCCAGGGCGATGGCCTCATCTGTTGTTCCAAGCCCCCGATGGACCTTGAGTCCGGAATTCTTCCCCTCCTCTTTCACAACTGGATGTCTGAAGATGATGGTATAGCTTTTTCTGTTCGTGCTTTTAGTACATCTGGCAATGTAATCTTCCATTTTCTTTATCCTCTCTTCTCAAACGTTGTTCCAACGTTGTTCCATGATGTAAATTTACCATATTTTCCATATTCCGTCAAGTGCTATCATATTTTTTGTAAGTAAGGACCATTTTGGAAGATTTTCTTTTGTACTGTACAAATACTCAAAGAGTATTATCTGACATTTTACACACTATGAATATTTTTTAAGTCATTACCTCCTCTTTTTCTTGGTACAACAGAAAAACACATATTTCCTGTTTCAATATCATGACACTCCAAGATAGGAGGTCATTTTTTAAACTTCATCTAATCTACTGCTGTCTTTAATATGGTATGATTTGAAAAAAACGTGCCGGTTAAATTGTTCTTTTTCAAATACAATCCATAACTTTTTTCCGAAACAATTGCTCCATACAATATATTCCATGTATTGTTCCATCTTTTTTGATACATATGATAACTTTATCGTTAGACGCCATAAGCCACGATCATGCAGTAAAAGTATTGTTTCCATATAATAGTGATATGCCTAAAAAAAAGAGCCAATGGCTCTTTATTTAAATCCCGCAAAACGCCGGCTAAAGATATCATAATTAATGGTCTCAGTCGGCTTGCAGTAGACTGCGAATTCTACATACTTGAAACAGTACTTAAATTTATCCAGTGATTCCTTAAAAGCCCTTGCCACAACTTCAGGTGGATTGTAAAATGCACCACAACCGAAGGCTCCAAGGATCAAGGCTTCATCTCCATTCATCGCTGCCACATTCAGGATGTGCTCTGTTCTTTTCTTTAACAAAGCTAAAAGTCCTTGCTGTGTGATGCTGGCAGCCTTTCCAGTCCCAGGATTCATTTTATTATATGGTTCGGGTCTGAGGTTTGGGGCGGCACAGGTTAAGATGTCCACATTGAACCACTCATCTTCTTCTTTTAATGTTGGTTCGGCCGTGTCTGTTTTAATCACGGTAATTCCGGGTGTAAAAATGCAGGCGTTTGAATACAGTACATTATTGGCCGATTTATGGTAATCATAAAAATTCTCTTTGAGTGCGTCTGTATCTAATACCGGATACAGAGTTGAACAACGGCATAGGGCCTCCTCCTGTGCGCTGCTTCCTCTCTTTACCCCGCCTCCAGGGTTTGTAGCTGAAGCAAAATTCAGTACGGCAATCCTGTCATCCGGAAAAGCTTTGTGGTAAGCCTCCGCTGCTGCAAAACTCCTTTTATTGGAGACGGTAACCTTACATGCCTCATCAAATTTATGGATGTCATCATCTGCCACATATTCCTTATACAACAACGTTCCATCCACAGAAGCGGACACCGATTCCATGAGCCGGTCAGATTCCTGGATTACCTTTAAGGTGTCTTCGAAAATTTCAACTCTTTTTTCTTTATCATTCATAATTTCATTCTCCTCACATTTTTGTAAGCGGATAACCGGTTACATTATCTTTGACTACGGTCTTCCTAAACAAACTGCTTCCATACGCCCTTTCAAAACTGGCTTTTGCTTTCTTTATTGCTTCCTTTTTATTATCTGCAATTACTTCGTAGTAATGGATTGTCTTGCCTCTACAGAGTGCGAAATTATAATCAAATGCTCCATCTAGTATCTCCATGTATCCATACTCCTTCTTCTGAGTTATAGTAATATCTGATTGCACTTTTTGTTCCTTACTTTAGTTCGGTTTCATGTGTTATTTATCCATGATTAGATTCTCCATCCAAGCATCATCAAAATCATACCCATATAAGCTGTGCAGTTTTAAAATGAGTTCAAGTTTTAATGAATATAAATCATCACTTAAACTTCCGCAACTGTAGCTCGTCCTCCTTAGCAGATAACAGCTTTGCTTCAGAGCAATAATTTGATTGAGCTTTTTGTAAAGATCATAATTTCCTTCTATAAATTCTTCTATTTCGTTTTCTGACATCCCATCATGCTCCATGAGATATTCTGTTGCTGTGAAAACAGGATATGGGATATTTCTTCCATCGATTATAAGCTTACTTTTTATGTATTCTCTCATCAAACAATTATAAGTTTCTTCTCCTTATTTTATTTTTCATTTTTCATATCCTTAAGTGTATCCTCGGTTAGGTAAAGCCATCTGTATGTGTCAAAACCGTCTTCGACAACATACCGGTTTTCATCCCCCATGCAGATTTTCCACAAACCATATTCAGTATGCTCAAAATCATCGAACTGATGGAGGTTGCCATCATCCCCAATATAAGTGAAGCAATACCTTGGCTCCTGCCTCATGATTCCACCCAAGACATTTGTTTCCGTTTTTATGTATTGGTATACAGATACCACCTCATATTCATGATGATGCAGCTCTTCATACGCCAGCCTGTCTTCTTCTGTCATTTTGCTGCATCCACACAGTAGCATTGACACTACCAACAGCTGTAGTAAGATCCATCTCTTCATATTCCTATTCCTCCGTTAAAAGACCTTCTTTCCAATCATTGTAGCCACAATATCACGTACTTCTTTTTCTGCAATCACCTCCCTTGACTGCAGGGAATCAAGTACTTCGGCATAACCTGCATTTTGCTGTTCCAAAGACTTTATGATTTTTTTGTACTCTGCAATGGCGACCTCATTTTCATGCATTAATTCCTTATAGGTATCTGCCTGTTTTTGAAGTTCCTCCTGTACACTTGATAAGTTTTCTTTTGCAGAATAGAGCTTATCCATTAATTTGCAGATGTACTGGTTATTAAAATCACTTCCCAGTCCAAGGTCAATTGAGTACAGGGTCACCACGTTTAGTTTTTTAATATCAACAATGATGACCCATGTGCCATTCAGGAAAATGTACACTGGCTGACGATTATATAAATCAACCGGTTTTCCAGAAAACAAAAGCTGGCCGAACTCAATCATTTTTGAAATGTCCGTCTTGATTTTTGTTTCGTTATTCGTAATGAATATGTTCATATCAATCTTATTGTCTTTATCCATGATCCTCTCAGCATATCGCTCCTTAGCATGCTGGCTGATTTTTAAGTTCTCTAATTCTAATTCCATTTTTATCTCCTTTCATCATTATGGTCTCTATTAGTATGATAAGATAAAATAAAGAACAATATATTTTCCTGTATCCCAATGCTCTTGCATATCAATAAAACCAGACACAGAATCAGGATATCGTTATAATGAAAATATCACAAATATTGGGAAACACGGCTTATATGGTCGCTCCTGGTTGTAGCATGGACAAATATCACTTATCTGATATTACATGAATTTGAAAGAAACCATCAGATGACATACATAACCCGATGATTGTTCTGGGATCAGGTATTTATTATCATGGCTATCTGAAACAGTACTATATCAATGTAGATGGGATTAATGAAAGAATCATAGACATGGACCCTATGATGGCAATGAAGATATAGAGCCAACAGGATATGAGGTTAAAACATGCAGTTTTTGAAGAAGCGATCAATATATTTGGTACAAAACAGGAGACTTACTGAATCCTTTAAGCCTGTTTATCAAATCCCAAGATAGATGATATTTCTGTTTCCGCTTCCGTGTGTGGCAAAGCAGCATCCGCCCATTCAATTCTATGTCCTATATCCACATTGTCATTGAAAACTGTGTCAGAGAAAAATAGGAACAAAAAGTGATTAAAAGACCACCTTAAAAGAAATGTCAAAGAAGGAGGAATGATAGGAAACTGCTTCCTATTAAACGTCATAAACGGAAACAGAAACAGGAGAATATGTAAAAACAGGTAGTTTTTCAGTTTTTCTTCAGTTGTAATAAGATTATCGAATTCCTATATCTTATTTGGCCAGCTAAGTTTCTTCCATTTTGCCAGTCTTTTTTTATTCGTTATTACTTATTACGCATTATCTATGGATGCGTATATGCAATGAATTAAAGATATGGAAAAAGGCAGGTCTCCCTGCCTTTATACAACGGAACAGACATTCCTGTCTTTGAACCAATCTTTGTCGTATTGATCAACATTTTCCAATAGGTGAACTACCCATGACTAAAGTCACGAGCTTCCAGCTGATTTAATCCAGCTGGATTTCTTTTCTACAGATACGGCCTGGACTTAGTTTTTGTACCTGAAGGTACTCCACCACATCTAGGTTAACTGCAGATTAAGTGCACTGTACTAAGACACAGCAAGGAAGTCAGAGACTTTCCTTAGCGTGTCTAACGTACAGGTAGTTCTACG
>OBUZ01000202.1_pt1 | contig 49956 bp, 79 predicted proteins | sample 1494961 | NCBI WGS metagenome assembly OBUZ01 (sample SAMEA2579939, study PRJEB22360) | human gut metagenome | biome: human gut; feature: human-associated habitat; material: faeces | place: Denmark | collected 2008/2010
ACCGTAACCCGCAACCATTCAGGAGAATTCACGATGCAAAACAAAGAAATCGCAAAGGTAACAATTATCGTTGAGCGTGACGGAAAGAAAACGCGATACAAGAAGCGATTTAAACAAGGCGAGGCGATGTTAGGCCGGATCGGTGATTTCATGGTGAAATTGCAAGAGGATAAGCCGGATGAAATTCAAGGTTAAGCTAACCATCCGTCGCATGGGTCGCAATTGCGGATCATGTAAACAAGATTTCGAATGCGAGGTTGAAGCGCTAAACACTGTTGATGCGGTTCAATGCGCTAAAGTTCTTTCAGGTGCTAACCCTGAAACACACCAATTTTCAATTAATTATGTGAGGGCTATATAATGCTGATGTTCATTGCGGGTTTTGGTTTTTGTGCGATTATCTGTTTCTTTCTCTATCTTTGTGTTTCATGGGGTGTGCAGCGTTGCGTAAAAGACAACGAATTAGTGATCGCCATTTACGAAAACAAAACTGATAAATGGAAGATTACTAAAAACTTTGAAAAGATTGCTGATGAAATTGCATTTCGTCGCAAGTTTGGCAAGCCTGGAAGCATCAAGTATATTGATTGATGCAACGCCAAAAGATAACCCGCCTTGCGCGGGTTTTTTTGTGCATACAATTTAGCTATAATCACGCATCAACAGGAGGATTTTATTATGGCTAAAAAAACAGAAGCGCCAGCGGCGGAAAGTCTAAACTTTAAAAAGTTATGGAATAAGCGATATTCCGATCTGGTAGGTAGTGAGATTGATAAACGCGCAACGCTAACGCCGGAACAAGTCATGAACCTGATTGTTCAGTATTTTGAGTGGGCGGAGCTAAACGCCATTAAAGCAGGTGAAACGGCATCATTTCAGGGTCGAGTGTATCAGGATACGATTCACAAGCCGCGTATTTTTACATGGGAAGGGTTAAAGCTGTTTTGCGGTTTTTCCGGCACAGCACTAGCAAAGTGGAAACTTAAACCAGGCTATGATGTTGTTATTGAGTTTGCGGAATCGGTAATCAAAGAACAAAAATACCAGTTAGCTGCAAACGGAATGATTAACAGCACCATGATCGCAAAAGAGCTTGGTATTGATAAAGGCGACACGTTCAATATTAGCGCCAACGCAAAAGAGCAAGACAATACAGAAGAAGCGATGAAAAACGCAGTCGCAAGCGTCCTAAGCAAGATTTAAAGGTGAATTCTATGTTGATTTGGGAAGATTTAACAAAACTTGAAAAGCTGGCTATTAAGGAATTAAGCACACACGATTTTGATACTTTCGTTAAAATCTGGTTCCCGATCCAGCAGGGCGAAAAATGGATTCCTAACTGGCATCACCTTTATATTGCAAGGGCAATTGATGAAATTATTGAAGGTGTGCGCAAAGATACCATTTTTAACGTAACACCAGGTTCAGGCAAAACCGAATTACTTTCGATCCACTTTCCGCCTTATTCATATTTGAAATTGAACAAGGTGCGAAATCTGAATATTTCGTTTGCTGATACACTGGTTAAACGTAACAGCAAGCGTGTGCGCGATCTGGTTAACTCGCGAGAATGGCAAGAGCTTTACCCCGCAAAAACTGGTACAAGCAAGGATGATGAATTTCAGATCCTTGATGACGCTGGCAAAGTTCGCCTGGAAATGATTAGTAAATCAATGGGCGGTCAGATTACTGGTAGCCGTGGCGGTTACATTACGCCTGGCGTTTATTCAGGTTGCGTAACGCTTGACGATCCAGAAAAGCCAGATGATATGTTTTCGAAGGTGAAACGTGAGCGCGGTCAAATGATCGCAAAGAACACCATTCGATCACGTCGCGCACATTCAGAAACGCCGATTATCGTTATTCAGCAGCGCCTACACGCGCAGGATATGACCTGGTTTCTGATGAATGGCGGAATGGGTATTGAATTTGACCAGATATCAATTCCGGCGATGGTTACAGAGGAATACGGGAAATCGCTTCCTGATTGGTTGCAGCCGCACTTTGAAAAGGATGTGCTTTCGTCTGAATACATCGTTATTGACGGCGTGAAGTATTATTCTTTTTGGCCTAGCAAGGAAAGCATTCATGATCTTAAAGCGCTACGCGATGCGGATTTGTACACGTTCCTTTCTCAGTATCAGCAAGAGCCAATTGCTCTTGGCGGTAACGCAATTAACGTTGGATGGTTCCAGTATTACGGAACCGGAGAAAAATCAACGATGCCAAAACCGGATCGCTTTGATTATACGTTTATTACAGCAGATACCGCTCAGAAAGAAGGTGAGCTAAACGACTACAGCGTTTTATGTTATTGGGGCATGTTCAAAGGCCGTATATATTTTATTGACGGTGTGCGCGGAAAATGGGAAGCGCCAATGTTAGAAACGCAGTTTAAAGCGTTTGTTAAACAGTGCTGGAACCGTAACAAAGAATGCGGAAACTTGCGTAAAATTTACGTGGAAGATAAAGCGAGCGGTACAGGTTTGATCCAGAATTGCCGCAAAGCATTTCCGATAGAAATTACGCCAGTGCAACGCGATAAAGACAAAGTAACGCGCTGCATGGACGCACAGCCAGTGATCAAGAATGGTTATGTTGTATTGCCTGAATCGCATCACATGCTTGCTGAATTTCTGGCAGAGGCGGCGGCATTCACTTATGATGATAGCCATCCTCATGATGATATTATGGATAACCTTTTTGATGCGGTTAATATTGAGCTTAACCTTGCTGATAATGCGGTTGATAGAATGAAGCGTTTAGCTGGATTAGCGAAGCGTTAATGTGTAAAATCAAAGGCTGGAATATTCCGGCCTTTTTTATTATGGGGGTATTTATGAGCGACAAGGTAAAGGCCATTACTAAAGAAGATGGTTACAACGAAATTTTCGGATCTAAAGATGGAACGTTTAGGCCAAATGCTTTTTACATGCAAAGTGCGGCATTTAAAACGTTATCGCAATTTTATGAAGAAGATGGAATGGCGCGGCGCATTGTCGATGTTATTCCAGAAGAAATGGTAACGCCTGGTTTTAAAGTTGACGGCGTGAAAAATGAAAAGTCTTTTAAATCGCGTTGGGATGAATTGCGATTAAACGCTAAAATTATTGATGCGCTTTCATGGTCGCGTTTATTTGGCGGTTCTGCAATTCTTGCTGTTGTTGCTGATAACAGAATGCTGAAATCACCTGTAAAGCCTGGTGCACAACTTGAAGATATTCGCGTATATGATCGCTATCAGATCACCATTCAGGAACGTGAAACTAATGCGCGGAGTGTTCGTTACGGTGAGCCAAAACTTTATAAGATCTCACCTGGCGGAGATATACCGGAATTCTTTGTTCATTACTCGCGTATTTGCATCATTGATGGTGAGCGCGTATCGAATGAAAAACGCAGTCAAAATGATGGTTGGGGCGCAAGCATTTTAAACAAGCGTTTGATTGAGGCGATTATTGATTATAACTATTGCCATGAATTAGCAACGCAATTGCTACGCAGAAAACAACAAGCAGTATGGAAAGCGCGTGATCTGGCTTTGATGTGCGACGATGAAGAAGGGCGCTATGCGGCGCGTTTGCGTTTGGCTCAGGTTGATGACGAAAGCGGAGTTGGTAAGGCAATTGGTATTGATGCCACCGATGAAGAATATGAGGTTCTCAATTCTGACGTTTCCGGCGTTCCAGAGTTCTTACAGGAAAAGATTGATCGAATTGTTGCACTAACTGGCATTCATGAAATCATCCTCAAAAATAAGAACACTGGCGGCGTTTCAGCGAGTCAAAACACGGCGCTAGAGACTTTCTATAAGTTAATTGATCGCAAGCGCGGAGAGGATTACAAGCCGATTCTTGAATTCCTTTTGCCGTTCATGATCTCAGAAGCGGAATGGTCGATTGAATTCGAGCCTTTAAGCGTTCCGAGTGATAAGGATAAAGCTGAAATCATGGCTAAAAACGTTGAGTCAATCGTTAAGCTGAAAGCAGAGCAAGCGATCGATCTCAAAGAAACGCGAGAGACTTTGCGATCAATCTGCCCTGACATTAAAATTAGTGATGGTGACAACATTGAACTACCAGATCCAGAAGAACAGGAACCGGAGCCAGGAACGGAGGAATTAAACAATGAATGATGTCTCATGGAGATTTCCAGAGGCAACGAGGCGCGACGTTGATCGCGCCTTACAATTGCTTGTGAGGGATCTTGTTGTAAGAATGCGCCGTAACACAAAGCGCCTTAAATTTGATGATCAGGTTAGTGAAGCGGCGGCAGATAATGAATCATACGCAGAGGAATTAATTTCCGCATTCATTGCGCTACTGCCAACTTTCGCGCTATCCATCTATAAATTCAACTCAAAGGAATTTATCAGGATCGCAAATAAGACTGGAGGCAAGAATAATTTAGCCGTCCTGTTGCTGATTGGTCGAGGTGCTAACGCTGGTGAATCGTGGTACGCGCCTAAATATCATGTATGGCGGCAAATGGTGCGCGACTCTATCAGAAAGATTGTTGACAATATTCTTGACGATTGGGAGATGCAAGTAAGGTTAGCCGAATTGCACGAAGCGGATCAGAAAAGACTAAATGCAATTATCGAAAGGCGATTTAAGGTCTATAAAAATTGGGCGTCCCGTCGCACTTCTGGTATAGTTGGCGCTTGGAATAGCGTGTTAATGTATCAGCGTTGCGTTGATGCTGGCGTTACCCATTATATTTGGCGCGGTCAGTTAGATGATCGCGAGCGTGAAAAACATTTGATGTGGGAAAAGAAACGGATCGCCTTAACATCCAATCATGTTTTTCCTGGTGAGGAATTTAATTGTCGTTGTTGGGCGCAGCCGGATTGGGAGACAGCAAAATGAAAAAAGTGCAACGTTTTGACAGCGTGAGAGTAAAAGCGCATTTTGATGAACATGGTTTTTTAGTTGATCGTCCTATTGTGGCGCGAATTGGTTTGCAGATTTACCAAACGCCATTTGGAGAGCGTAGAGAATTCAGGCCAGCAAGTGAAGTATTCAAGGCTGATTCACTGGCAACTTACGCAGGAAAACCAATCACAGTAGGTCACGTAACTGTAACGCCGGAAAATGCGCGTAATGTCGTTGTTGGTACTTGTTCAGGCGCTGGAATCCCGAACGGGATCGGAGTTGAAGCGCCTTTGAATATTTACGCAAAGGATGCAATTGAAAGCGCGAAGAAAAAACAAACGGCTGAAATCAGCGTTGGCTATACTTCAATTGATATTGATAAGCCAGGCTGGGGGTCTAATGAAACGGGCGAATACATCTTTGAAGAAGATCTAAAAGATGGTGAGAAGCCGCCGAAAGATTGGGTTAAGTTTGATGCGCTACAAACAAACATTAGCGTAAACCATATTGCGCTTGTTTTTAAAGGTCGTGCCGGAATTGCAAAATTGAATCTTGATAGCGAACAGGAATTCCCGTATGATACTGACGTTAAATTAAATAAAGAGGACGAAGTTATGACCGTTAAAATTAAACTTGATGGTGCTGTTGAGTTTGACGTGCCAAAAGAAGTTGCTACCTTTATCGAAACCGTAAAGGCAGATGCTGAAAAAGCCAAAACCAAAGCCGACAGCCTGGAGGCAGAGCGTGACGCGCTACAGGCTAAAGTTGACGGCATTCCTGCGCAGATTGAAGAAGCTGTGAAAAAAGCAAAAGCTGACGCTGATGAACATGCCGCGCTGGTCGCTACCGCTTCCGAAGTTGGCGTAAAATGCGACGGCCTAACAGCCAAAGAAATTAAGATCGCATATGTGAAAGAGGTCATGGGTAATGACATTAGCGCAAAGGCTGATGCATATATTGATACCGCTTTTGATATTGCGAAAGAATCTGATAAAATGGCGGCTCAACGTATCGCATTAAAAGGCGATGCAGCAAGAAACGAACAGGATGCAGCGGAAACCGTTCTTGATCCTTCCGCACGCCTGAATAAAGCTAAGTAAGGAGAAAATATTATGGCTCAGATTTCAGCAAGTTATCATGTTGCAATGGCTCGCGCCTTGCCTGGTCAAGTTTCTGACACTTCCGCGTATAACATCGACGGCGCTTGTGTTCTTGATGGTGATTCCGGATCAACAATTTATGTTGGCGTTGGTGTTCAACATGGCGGAGTTAGCGCAAGCGGTGAGAAATTAATTAAGGCTATGGCGGCGTCTGGTAATGCTTATGGTGTTGCTATTCGATCCAACTTCCAGACCACATCTAAAGATGGTCGCATGGTTTATGAGGCTGGTAGCGGAATTAACGTAATGACTAAAGGGCGCGTTTGGATGTTATCTGTAGAGTCGAAAGCGCCAGCATTCAAAACAGCTATCAAACTTGATAATTCAGGACGGGTTGATTTAACGTCTGGATTAATTGAAACCACTTGGATCGCAACTGGAGACTTTACGGAATTCCAAGGTCTAAAACTCGTTGAGGTTCAACTGGTATAATAATAAGGCCGGATTATTCCGGCCTTTTATATATGGTGGTTTTATGTCTGATTACGGTTCTATAATAGGTATAGTTGAAAATGGGTGCTTGGTAGATTCAAGCCTTTATAATATAGATGGCTCGCCAGTTATGGATGTTTCAGCCGTGATAGGTAAGGCCGTATGTGTTGATCGCATATCTTTCGGTTACAAAATAATCAGCCACAATTTTAATGAAAACTCAAAGCATTACGGAATCGTTACGCGTGATTATATGGATTTTTGCAAAGAATATTACGACGCCGGAGATCCGGTTAACGTAATAACTCATGGTCGAATTTGGGTAATCACTCAGGACGAACAGGATATTCCATCGTATAAAGATCCTGTTTTTGTTAAAGACAATGGCTCTATATCAACAAGTGGATTTCCTACTAGTTGGTTTTTTACTGGCGAATACGTAAGATATTCACACGGATATATTTTACTATCAGTTCAGTTGTAGCGTGCTAACACAAAAAACACTTGAACGTTTAACAAAAAATGCTATATTAAAGCCGTTATTATGACTACTTTTCTATGAGGGAAAATATTATGTCTAAAGAAATGAAATATGATGAATTTGAAGCAAACGTGATCGCAAACCATATGCAGTTACGCGGAGCTAAAAACGACGCATCTGATATGGGTATTTGGACGGCTCAAGAGCTTCATAAAATTAAGGCTCAAGCCTATGAGAAAGAATATCCGGCAGGTTCCGCGCTGCGTGTATTCCCTGTAACGTCCGAACTTTCTGATACAGATAAAACCTTTGAATATCAGACTTTCGACAAAGTAGGACACGCAAAAATCATCGCTGATTACACTGATGATCTGCCAACTGTTGACGCGCTGATGACTTCTGAATTCGGTAAAGTGTTCCGCCTTGGTAATGCGTTCCTGATTTCCATTGACGAAATCAAAGCAGGTCAACGCACTGGCAAGAGCCTTTCCACTCGCAAGGCCAACGCCGCACAGAATGCGCATGATCAGCTTGTAAATCACCTGGTTTTCAAAGGTTCTAAACCGCATAAAATTATCAGCGTGTTTGATCATCCAAACCTGACAACTATCAACTCCGCAGGTTGGAACAACGCCGCAGGTACTGGTAAAAAGCCGGAAACCGCACAGGATGAATTAGAGCAAGCGATTGAAAAAATCGAAACGCTGACAAACGGGCAGCACCGAGCTAATATGATCCTGATTCCGCCGTCAATGCGTAAAGTTCTGATGGTTCGTATGCCGGAAACCACCATGAGCTATCTTGATTATTTCAAGCAGCAGAATGGCGGTATCACTATCGAATCCATTTCAGAGCTTGAGGATATCGACGGTGCAGGCACTAAAGCGGCGCTGGTTTACGAAAAAGATCCGATGAACATGAGCATTGAGATTCCAGAAGCGTTTAACATGCTTACCGCGCAACCTAAAGACCTGCATTTCAAAGTGCCTTGCACCTCTAAATGTACTGGCCTGACGATTTACCGTCCGTTGACGCTTGTTCTGATTAAAGGTCTTGTAGTAGGCTGATAATTCAATTAATATAGGGAACCGTTAAAGGTTCCCTTTTTTATATCTGGAGAAAAGCAAATGGCTAAAGAAAAAGAAATTACACTGGTAAACACTGGCGTTGCACTGATTATTATTGATCGCGTTGACGTTATGCCTGGTAAAGAAATTACCGTTTCGGAAAGCGTATTAGAGCGGCAGGGTACAAAATCACTGGTTGCCCAGGGCAAGCTAACCGTAAAAGATAACAGCGAGCTAAACGATAAGATCATTGAAGCGTTCAACGAAAAACGCAAGCCAAACCAAACCGAAGGCAAAAGCAAGGCACAGCTTGAGGAAGGCGGCGAGTATTAATTAGAAAGGGCGCTCATGTAGCGCCTTTTTTATTATGGAGAATACACCATGAATGATATTGAGATCCTAGAGCAAATTTATAAAATCGCGCCAGCATTCAAGAAAGTTGATCCTGAATTGATTCAGGCATGGATTGAACTGGCTAAAGATTTCGTTTGCGAAAAGCATTTCAAAGACAAATATTTCCGCGCTGTTGCTCTTTACACTTTGCACCTGATGACTCTTGACGGAGCTATGAAACAGGAAAGTGAGAGCGTAGAAAGCTACTCGCATCGTATAGCATCATTTTCCCTGACTGGTGAGTTTTCGCAAACGTTCAGCAAAGTTAGCGACGACACAAGCGGTAACACGTTGCGCCAAACTCCGTGGGGTAAAATGTACGAAGTTCTCAACAAGAAAAAAGGCGGCGGATTTGGCCTTACAACTGCATTTCATCGGAGGTGCTCACGATGAATTATGAACAAATCAGATCTATGGCATCGGCTGGAATTAATTTTTTTAGCGATGGAACGGGTGAATTTGATTGCATTACTCAACCTGGAAGCGTTGAAATTGTTGGCGGTATTGAGGTTGAAAAACCTGAAATAAAGGTGAAGATTAAAGGTCTTGTTAGAGCACCACGGACGCGAGAAGTTGACGGAGAGACAATTAGAGTTACCGACAAGTTAGGCGTTTTTAATGCTGATATAGAGCTTAAAAACGGATATCAGATTGATATCGACGGCGAGCGTTATGTTATGGTTGAAACAAGACCAATCAGACCAACTAGCATTACCGTTGCTTACCGTCCAATAATGCGGAGGGTTGCGGTTCATGGCTGATTATTCGATCCGAGAATTTCATGGCAATGTTGATAAATGGATCGAGCAAGTAGAAAGCGGATTGAATGACGTGATTCAGATTTTTGGTGAAAAGGTTCACGGCGCATTAGTTGATATTGCGCCAGTGGACACAGGACGATTCAAAGCCAATATGCAGATCACAGCAAACAAGCCGCCTCTTTACGCGCTCAATCAATATGATCCTGATGGTGAGAAAACAAAGGCGGAAGGTCGCAGGACGCTTTATGCTTTATTGCATGGCGGCGGCGCTATTAAATCAATATACTTTTCCAATATGCTGATTTACGCTAATGCTCTTGAATATGGTCATTCAAAGCAAGCGCCAGCGGGGGTATTTGGTATCGTTGCGATCCGGTTGCGCTCTTACATGGCGGAAGCGATAAGGGAGGCGAGAAAGAAAAATGCACTATGAATTATCTGTTGCGGCAAGAATGGCGCTGGCTCAAGAATACGAAAGCGAATATATGATCGCTTATGAAAACGTTGAATTTACGCCACCAAAAGGCGGCGGAATTTGGCTGAAATATGACTACAAAGAAGCAGATACAATAATTCATGATCTGAAAAGGAAATGCATTAGCTATATTGGAATGGTTCAGATCGGAATTGAATTCCCGCCAGGATCAGGAATTGACAAGGCTCGCAAGCTGGCAAAAAATATTGCTGATTTCTTTGAAGATGGTAAAATGCTTTCGAATGGCTATATTTCAGAAGGTGCAAAAGTGCATCAAGTTCAGAAATCAGAATCAGGCTGGTTTTATCCAGTACGTTTTTATGTTCGTTATGATGGTTAATAAAGGGGGCTATTATGCACTTACCTAACGGAGCACAGATTTTTATTGAGAATACTCGCGCACAGGCAGTAAGCGCAACCAACGTTAGCAACGCTGAAAAACCGGAGTTCACTGTTGCAAGTGGCGGAACTGACTTTAAAAAGGGTGATTACATTATCGTTACCGCCTCAAGTTGGGGTAAATTGCTTGATCGCGTTCTGCGTGTGACGGCGGCTGAAGAAACTAAGGTTACTGTTGAAGGTATCGACACAACCGATACTAACGTTTTCCCGGTTGGCGCTGTAACTGCGAGCTTTGCGAAAATCAACGGTTGGACAGAGATCCCATGCGTACAGGACTTGGGGCAGGACGGAGGCGAGCAACAGTATTACAATTACCAGTGCTTGAGCGATGACCAGGAGCAGCAGTTACCAACCTATAAAAGCGCGGTATCACTGACTTACACATTTGCGCATGAATACGATAACCCGATTTATCCGCTATTGCGTAAGGCTGACGAATCCGGCGACGTTAAAGCATTGCGCATGTATGTACCAAAAGCGAAAGAAATGCGCCTTTGGGCTGGTGTGCTTTCTTTCAACGAGATCCCACAAACGGCGGTAAACGAAATGGAAACCGTTTCTTTGTCGGTATCCCTGAAAGGTCGCTTTACTTTCCTCCCTGCTAACCAGGATTAATATTAAGGGGCGCATTGCGTCCCTTTTTTATTTGATGTAATATCACCTCAATATTTAACCACTCAGGAGAAATGACAATGGCTAAAATGAAATTGACTCTTGCCCCGCTTCCAGATTTCAAACTTCCAGTTAAATTTGTATTGCCGGATGGTAACGAGCAAAAAATTGTGTTTACCGTTAAGCATAAAAAGGCCAGCGAGATTCAAGAGCTTTACCAGAAAGAAGGTATTAAAGATCCTGAATTCATCATGAATGTTGCCGTGGGTTGGGATCTGGAGGAAGAATTCAACGAAGAAAACGCGCAACTGTTAGTTGATTATTATCCTGGCGCGGCGCTGGCTCTTATGGGATCTTATTTAAGTGCGCTGGCAGGGCAACGCGTAAAAAACTAAAACTGGCGGTTTATCTGTATTATCAGAAACCGCCGACAGATGCAGAATTGCAAGCCGTAGGATTAACCCGCGCAGACTATGAAGGAGAAGATCCGCCAGAGGTCATATTTGATGAAAGTATGATGCAATCATGGGATATATTTTGCGCGATGGGTACACAGTGGCGTAGTGCTGGCGCTGGTGCTTACGGTTTTGATTATAATGTTTTGCCTATGTTATTCAGAATCTATAAAATAGACGATGAAGAAATGGCCTTAAATGACTTGCGCATCATGGAACAAAAAGCACTGGAAATGATGCAAGCAAATAACAAATAAAGCGCCTACGGGCGCTTTTTTTATGAGGGTAAAATATATGGCTGAACAATTTGCAGGTTTAACACTTGGCGTGAACGTCGAGCAGTTAAACAAAGCTGTTAAGTCGTTACAGGACTTTAAAAAAGCCAACGACGAAGCAAAGAAAGGCGTTGAGAGCTTTGTTAACGAGGAAGAAGTTGCAAAGCAAAAGGCTAAACAGTTAGCCGATGAATTAGCGAAACAGAGCCGTGAATTTAAGAGAATTCAGGATGCAGTTGATCCGACAGCGGCAAAAATGCGCAAGCTGTCACAGGCAGCAAGTGATCTTGATAAGCTATGGCAAAAAGGGATTGTACCTGATGAAACATTCTTCCAATTAGGGAGCATGTTGGAAGCTCAGATCAGTAAATTGGAGCGCAACAAAAAGGCGCTTACGGAAGAAGGCCGCGCAGCGTTGGAAGAATCACGCGCCAAAGAGAAAGCAGCGGCAGCAGGAAAGAGCTTCCTTGCGGATCTAGAATCACAAGCGGCGGCTCTTGGAAAAACCAAATCTGAATTACTGGAAATGAAAGCCGCGCAACTTGGCGTAAGTGCTCAGGCCGCGCCATTCATTGCACAGCTTAAAGCGCAAGAGCGCCAGATGAAATTAACCGGAATTAGCGCGGGGCAATATAACCAGGCAATGCGACAACTTCCGGCTCAGATCACTGACGTTGTAACGTCGCTGGCTTCCGGCATGCCTGTTTGGTTGGTTGCAATCCAGCAGGGTGGACAGATTAAAGATTCTTTCGGCGGCGTTGGTAATACGTTTAAAGTGCTGTTGTCGTTTCTTAATCCGGTAAACGTTGGCCTTGCCGCATTAGCCGTTTCAATGGGTGCTCTTGTTAAGGCTGGTTATGATGCGTATAAGTCGCAACGTGACTTGCAAGAGGCGTTAGTGCTGACTGGTGGATATGCTGGCACAAACGGCGCACAGTTTGACAAGATGGCGCAGGATATTAATAACAGCACTGATGCGACCATTGGCAGCATTCGCGGCATTGCAACAGAGCTTGCAAAATCTGGAAAATACACCATTGATCAGATTAAAGCCATTACGAAAACTACCGCTCAGTGGTCAACGGTAACGGGTGAATCAAGCGATAAGATTACTGGTTACTTTGATAAGATTGCTGGCGATCCGGTTAAAGGTCTTGCCGAACTTAACGAGCAATTCAACTTTTTAAGCGAGGGGCAGTTAACATATATTGCAGACCTTGAGAAAACGCAGGGTAAAACGGAAGCAGTAACGGCGGCGACAAAGTTATTTGCTGATGTTATGGATCAGCGTTTAGGTAAGCTTGCAGAATCCGCAACGCCATTAGAAAAGATGTGGACGAACATTAAAAAATGGGCGTCAGATGCTTGGGGATGGGTTGGAGATCACACGCTGGCGGCTCTTAACCTGATTATCGACGTTGTAGCCGGAACGGTTGAGCAGGTTAGATACTTGCTTAATCAGGGTGATATTCTCATTGGTGAATTTATTGTGTCGGCAACTAAGACGATGCAAAAAATCCCAGGTCTTGATAATGTTGGCGATTCTGTAATTTCGCAACAACAGAAGATCATTAATAACGCCAAAGAGAACAACAAGGAGTTATTAAAATCAATTGCCGAACGTAACGAGCGAGTCAAAAAAGGCGAACAGGGTTACATTGACATGATGAAAAATCGTGCGGCGGTTGAACAGCAATATGCGACAAAAACAAAAGAGAATATCAGGAAGGAAGCCGAGGAATTAGCCAAACGCGATAAAAAGCAAAAGGCTGAAAAAGTTAAGGTATCGGCTGGCGATAAGCTGGAAGAACAATATCAGCGTGATATCCTGGCGTTAGAAACTCAATTAAGAGTTTTGAAAGAGCACAAGACGATCACGGATACCATAAGCCAGCAACGTAAATCTTTATGGGCTGAACAAGCTAAAATTCAGATTTTGCAAGAAGCCTCAACAAAACGGCAACTTACTGATGAAGAAAAAAGCATTTTAGCCAACAAAGATAAGATCCTAGCGATGGCTGAACAAAAAGCTATTTTAGGAGATCAGATTGTTGCACAAACGCGCCTTAATCAGTTGCAAGATAGCTCAATCAAGTTTATCCAGCAGCAGAAAGCAGCAACAGAAGCACTAGCCAAAACCAGAGGGTTAAGTGAACGTGAAGCAGCAAGAGCGGCGGAACGTGCAAAGGTTGAGGCTGATTATCTTGCCAAAGGAGGCAAGGAAGGAGATCCGCAACTCACCGCCATGATGGATGAATTAGACAACCGCTATAAAGAGGAAGATGCTAAACGTGCTGATTGGTTATCTGGTGCAAAACATGCCTTTGCGGAGTACGGCGAAGAAGCAATGAACATGTATGATAATATCGGCAACATTGCGAGCCAGGCGTTAAACGGCCTATCGCAACAAATGGCTGATTTCTTGACTACTGGACAAGCAAACTTCAAAGACTTTGCAAAATCGATCATTAGCCTTATTGTTCAGATGATCACAAAGATGGTTATCTTCAATAGCATTTCCGGCATGATGGGCGGCTCAACCTGGACACTTGGAAGCCTTTTAAGCGGTGCTGGTTTTGCTGGAGGCGGTTATACTGGCGACGGTGGCAAATATGATCCGGCTGGCGTTGTTCATAAGGGTGAGTTTGTTTTCACCAAAGAGGCAACGCAAAGAATCGGAGCTAAAAACCTGTATCGCATGATGCGAGGTTATGCAAACGGCGGTCAAGTAGGAAGCGTGACAACTGGCGGCGCTGGCATCAATCGCGGTGCATCGCAATTTGCATTTGGTGATATCAACGTTAACATTGACAACGGTCAAGATCCAAAAGGGATGGAAACTGGTATCAAGATGATTTTCACTGAAATGATTCAACGGTCATGCTCGCAAGGTGGCGAGGTTTATAATTTTGTTCATGGGAGGGCTTAATGTTAGATGAATTTACCTGGTGTACGCAGATTCAGAGCGGCGGCGGTGTAATGACAACTACCAATAACGACAGGGAAGTTGTTTTTGGTAACGGCTATCGCCAAAAGGCATCTTCTGGATTTAACACGGAAAGGAGGGAGTTTTCTATTGTATATGTTGGCAATGATTATAAGGCTGTTAAAGCATTTATGACGGATCACAGGTTAAAGCCTTTCTTGTGGAAAACTCCAGACGGTAGTTTTGGGTTGTTTACCGTAAAAGCTGGAACGGTTGGACTAACGCCAATTAGCCGAACCGCTCAGGAAGTCAAAGCAACTTTTACGGAAGAATTTACATCAATGCGATAAATCAAAGCCGCCTTGTGCGGCTTTTTTATTGTGTCTATAATGGTGCTTTATTGGAGGGCATAAAATATGGCTGAAAAACAGATCAAAAAGACTTTTGAAAATTGTCTGCAATCGCTTTTTCCTGGTGAGATTATTACTCTTATCGAGGTTGATGGCACGAAATTTGGTGCTCAGGTTTACCGATTTCACGCTGAAAATATCGCATACACGCCAGAGGAATTAATGCAAGCGCGTGAAACTGGAATATTGCCTCCGAAAGATATTAAGTTTCGCGGTGAAATTTACGGGGCGCGGCCTTTTGGCATCACAGGGATCGGATTTACCAGTAACGGGAAAGCAGAAAAACCACAATTAGCGCTTTCTAATTTAGATAGCCGTGTGTCTGCTTTAATCAGATCCTATAATGGCATGATGCAAGCAAAGGTTACAATATGGGTTACATCGGCTGATTTAATTGATGATGAAGGTAATGTGGAGGACGGCGCATATAGAAAGTTGGTTTATTATATTGAGCGTCCGAATTTTGTTAATCAGACAGTTGCACGTTTCGAATTAACATCCCCTTATGATATGGATGGAATTATGATCCCGCCGCGACTCACTCAAAGCGTTTGTTATTGGGCGCAACGCGGATGGTATAGAAGCGGTAAAGGTTGCGGATATAACGGATCAGCAATGTTTGATAAAGACAATAATCCGGTAACAGATCCGAGTAAGGATTATTGCGCAGGAACGGTAACAGCTTGCAAATTGCGCTTTGGTGAACAAAATGAATTAGACTTTGGCGGTTGTGCTGTTGCTTCACTGTTGAGGAAAAACCAATGATTAATGCAAAAATCAAACTTGAAATTATGCGACACGCTAATGATGTTTATCCTAATGAATGTTGCGGCCTGGTAACTCAAAAGTCGCGCGTTCAGAAATATCACCGGATTGATAACGTTAGCAGTGAGCCGGAAAAGCATTTTGAAATGGACGCGATCCAATATGCAGAGGTTGAGGATAGCGGCGCGGATATTATCGCCATAGTTCACAGCCACACAGGGGAAGGGGCAACCACAATCCCTAGCGCACACGATTTGTGCATGTGTGATGAAACTGGTGTTTCATGGATTATCGTGTCTATTCCAGAGGGTGACATGCGAATTATAGAGCCTGAATCACGGCCTTTGATTGGTCGCCCATGGTCGCTTGGCGCTTATGATTGTTGGGGGCTGATTATGGCCTGGCATAAAGAGCAAGGCGTGATCCTTAATGATTTCCGAAAGCCGTATGAATGGTGGGAGCCGGAACATGGTGAAAACCTTTATCAAGATAATTACTTGAAAGAAGGTTTTATAGAAACAGGAGAGCCACCAAAGCCAGGTGATATGATCATAATGCAGTTGCAAGCGCCAGTATGGAACCACGCCGGAATTTATTTAGGCAACAATCAACTATTGCATCATGCATTCGGCAAGTTGTCGCGAGTTGATTTATATTCTGGATGGTATCAGGAACACACAACAATGATTTGCAGACATAAGGATCTGAAAAATGAATAAGGTTATCAACGTAAAATTATCAGGCTCATTAGGTCGCCGCTTTGGTGTTTTCCATAAATACGCCGTTGAGAGTTGGCCTGAATGCGTAAGGGCATTATCAAGCCAGGTTGAAGGATTCAAAGAATTTATGCAAAGTGAAATCGGATCAAAGATGAAATTTGCAATTTTCGTTGATGGTAAAAATGTTGGCTTGAATAATGATAGCGCTTGGCGTTGTGCTCGCGAGGTTCGAATTGTTCCAATTCCAACAGGTTCAAAATCTGGAGGTTTATTTCAGGTTGTATTGGGCGCGGCGATTATGGTTACTGCTTTCTTTACTGGTGGCGCATCGCTGGCGGCTATGGGCGCGTTTTCATCGGCTGCATTTATGATGGGTGGTGCAATGGCTCTTGGCGGTGTGATGCAGATGATTAGCCCACAACAAGGGGGAATGAGAATGGAAAGCCAGAGCGCAGCTAACAAGCCGTCTTATGCGTTTGGCGGTGCTGTTAATACCACGGCGGCAGGTTATCCGGTTCCGTTGCCTTATGGTTATAGAACGGTTGGCGGCGCTATATTTAGTGCTGGCTCATACGCAGAAGATAAACTCTAATTATATTAACCCGCCGTTGCGCGGGTTTTTTGTTACATGTACAATGACAGCACGTTAAATAGCAAGAAAGGTTAAACGCTATGGTTAAAAATATGATAACTGGCAGCAAGGGCGGTTCATCTAAACCGCACACACCTGTTGAAATGGAAGATAACTTGATTTCAATTAACAGGATCAGAATTCTTTTAGCTGTTTCTGATGGTGAAGTTGATCCAGACTTTTCATTAAAAGATTTATATTTTGATGACGTTCCGGTTATGAATCAGGACGGGTCACTAAACTTTCAGAATGTTAAAGCCGAATTCAGACCAGGATCACAAACGCAAGATTATATTCAGGGATTCACTGACACGGCGAGTGAGATTACTGTTGCTCGCGATCTGACGGCTGCAACTCCTTATATTATTTCCGTGACTAATAAAAACCTTTCCGCGATCCGTATTAAAATTTTAATGCCGCGAGGGTTTACGCAGGAGGATAACGGAGATTTAACAGGCGTTCGCGTTGAATATGCCGTTGATATGGCTATTGATGGCGCTGAATATAACGAGGTTTTGCATGATGTGATCGAAGGTAAAACAATGAGCGGTTACGACAGAAGCCGCCGAATTGATTTACCCGCTTTCAATGAGCGTGTTTTATTGCGCGTTCGTCGCCTGACAGATAGCACGTCAGCGAGAGTGACAGATTTGATTAAAATGCAAAGCTATGCGGAAGTTGTAGACGCTAAATTTCGTTATCCCCTGACTGGTTTAGTCTATGTTGAATTTGATAGCGAATTATTCCCTAATGCGTTACCTAATATCAGCATTAAAAAGAAATGGAAGATCATAAATGTTCCGTCGAATTACGATCCGATTAGCCGCACTTATTCAGGGTCATGGGATGGAACCTGGAAAAAAGCCTGGTCTAATAATCCGGCTTTTGTACTGTATGATTTAATTACCAATCAGCGTTACGGACTCGATCAAAGAGAATTAGGCATCGCGCTTGATAAATGGAGCATTTACGAATGTGCGCAGTATTGCGATCAGATGGTTCCAGACGGTAAAGGCGGAACAGAGCCGCGCTATCTTTGCGACGTTGTGATCCAGAGCCAGGTAGAAGCGTATCAGCTTGTGCGTGATATTTGTTCAATCTTCCGTGGCATGAGCTTTTGGAATGGTGAGAGCCTTTCAATCGTGATCGATAAGCCTCGCGATGCGTCATACATCTTTACTAATGACAACGTTGTTAACGGTGAATTCACTTACACGTTTGCCAGCGAAAAAAGCATGTACACGCAATGCAACGTGACTTTCGACGACGAACAAAACATGTATCAACAGGATGTTGAGGGAGTTTTCGAAACGGAGGCGGCGTTACGCTTTGGCTATAACAGCACGTCAATTACTGCGATTGGATGCACACGACGCAGCGAAGCCAACCGCCGTGGGCGCTGGATTTTAAAAACAAACGTCAAGAGCACAACGGTAAACTTTGCTACAGGTCTGGAAGGTATGATCCCAACAGTAGGCGATGTGATTGTTGTATCTGATAACTTTTGGTCAAGCGCTCTAACGCTGAATCTATCAGGTCGCGTGATGGAGGTTATCGGGTTGCAGGTGTTCACGCCGTTTAAGGTAGACGCAAGAGCAGGTGATCGCATTCTGGTAAATAAGCCGGATGGTAAGCCAGTTGGTCGAACCATTGCGCGTGTGAGTGATGACGGTAAAACGCTAACGCTAAACACGACATTTGGTTTTGACGTTCAGCCGGATACCATTTTTGCAATTGAGCGAACCGATATTGCACAGCAACGATATGTTGTAACCGGAATCACTAAGGGTGACGGTGATGAAGAATTTACCTACAACATAACGGCTGTTGAATACGATCCTAACAAATACGATGAAATTGATTATGGCGTAAACATTGATGACCGTCCGACTTCAATCGTGCAGCCTGACATTTTGCCAGCACCGCAAAACGTCAAGATCGAATCTTATTCGCGAGTTGTCCAGGGCGCGAGCGTGGAAACAATGCACGTTTCATGGGATAAGGTTGAATATGCAAGCCTTTATGAAATGCAGTGGCGAAAAGATAATGGCAACTGGAACAATACGCCTCGCACAGCCAACAAGGAAACGGAAGTTGAAGGAATTTATGCTGGTAACTATCACGTAAGGGTTAGATCTGTTGCAGCGAATGGTTCAGCGTCTGGATGGTCAGCCATTGTAAGCGCCGGATTAACTGGCAAGGTTGGCGAACCGGAAAGGCCAATTAACCTTACTGCGTCTGATAATGAAGTTTTCGGAATTCGCGTTAAATGGGGTATGCCAGAAGGAAGCGGAGACACGGCATATATTGAGTTGCATCAAGCGCCGAACGGTTCTGATGGTCATCCTATTGTTGATGAAGCAACGCTCTTAACGCTAATACCGTTCCCGCAATATGAGTATTGGCATTCAATACTGCCAGCGGGTCATGTTGTCTGGTACAAGGCAAGGGCAGTTGACAAAATCGGGAATGTGTCTGATTGGACTGACTTTGTGCGCGGCATGGCTTCCGACGATACGAGCATTATCACGGATCATATTAAGGTCGATATTGAAAATTCTGATGGATATAAGTGGTTACAGGAAAACGCAATAAAGGCCAATGATAAGATCCACAGCACAGCGGAATCAGTGATTGAAAACGCATTAGCGAATGATAAAGATGTGCGACGTATGCGAGTTGAAAACGGCAAGCGTAAAGCGGAGTTCTTGCAATCGCTGAAACTCATTGCAGACGAAACAGAAGCAAGGGTAACGCAGGTCACTCAAATGAGTGCGCAATTTGACGAGAAATTAACGGCTCAAAATAGCGAATTGAGAGAGGTAATTGCTAACAGCACTGAAACCATTAGCCAAAGGATTGATCAGCTTACAGCTACGTTTGAGAGCGAAATTGATGGTGTTAAGCAGGATATCAAAGCACAGATAACTGATGTTAACCAGGCAATCACCAATGAAGCGGAAGCGCGAGCGTCAGCGGATAGGGCGTTATCAACTCAAATTGGTGATACCCAATCAGCGGTTAACCAGAAACTTGATTCTTGGGTTAATGCCGATAGCGTAGGCGCGATGTACGGCGTTAAGTTGGGGTTACGTTACAACGGGCAGGAATATAGCGCAGGTATGGCGCTTTCTCTTGTCGCTGATGGTAGCGGAGTTAAATCACAATTCCTGTTTGATGCTGGACGATTTGCGATCATCAATAATGCTCAAAGCGGAGCCTTTACATTGCCGTTTGTCGTTGAAAATAATCAGGTGTTTATCAATAGCTTACTTGTTAAAAATGGTTCTATCGGTAATGCACAGATTGCAGATCAGATAAACTCTAACAACTGGAGTAGCGGCGCGGCTGGCTGGATGATTAATAAGAATGGTTATGCTGAATTTAACCAGGTAACTGTAAGGGGTGGCGTTTACGCATCATATGGTTCATTCACCGGAAGCGTTTACGCGCAAGATGGTTGGTTTAGGGGTACTGTTTACGCCGAAAAAATTGAGGGTGACGTTGCAAAGGCTGTTGTTCTTCCGTTTAACGGATCGGTTCACATTCCGGCGGTTAACTACAACAGACATCTTGTGATCCCTTATGTTGGTATTCATGGGTACACATATTCAGGTGGTGCATGGGGCGGAGGTACTGTTTGGGTTGATTCAACATATGGCGGTCGCCTTGCTAACGTTCAGGCAACTGCAATGCATGGCGGATCAAGTGGTTATGTTCTGTTGCCAGCAGGTAACGCAACTACGCTTTCATATGGTGGAAATCTAAACCACGCAAACGCAGTACCGATCTTAACAGTTCTGCTATTCAAAGCATAAAAGGAGGTAAATCAATGCCCTGGCTTAACGGTCGGGGCATTTTGTTTTCTTTTGTTCCATGATGTTCACAACTTAATCCGGCGTAAAACTGAAAACGTCTTGATAACAAAAAGAACAAATGAAATATCTATATAATACATACACTTAGAGTTTAATTATTATTATATATATCTATTTGTATTCTTCTTGTTTCTATTGTTCTCTATGGTTTGTGGTGGTTGTGTGTTTTGTATTGGTTGATGGTTATATATCACATGGTATGTATTTATATATGGTATGCGGCGTAAATGCGTGAACAATGGAACACAAAAACAACAATCAGTAAAATCATAAACTTACGATGTGATTTTGTTGTCAGTGCTAGTTATAAACGTATGCAAAACAAAAAGAACACTTAAAGGGTATTGACTACATGCAACAAAGACCTATAATGCAGACATACCAACTAGAGGATGACCAAATGAGCGATTTTAAAGTTTACACCTTTGACCAGTTAACAAACGATGAGTATCACGATCCGAAAGGTTGGGCGGCTGAATACGTTAGCGGCTCCAGCTTGTCAGAAATCTTTGCTACTTGTCCGGCAGCATGGAAATACAGACCACGCGAGGAAAGCAAGGCGCTTGTTTTCGGTACGCAGTCACACACAAACTTCCAGAGTAGTGAGCTATTCGCAAAAGAGTATCGCAGAGCGCCAGCACCGGAAGATTACGAAAACTTAATCACTAGCCAGGCAGCATTAGCCAGCAAGTTAAAATCTTTTGGTCTGACTGGTACAAGCGGTAAAACGTATCCAGATCTGATTAAGATGATGGTTGATTGTGGTGAAGATCTTAATGTGCAATGGCTCATTGAAATGATCGCAGAAAGCCAGGCGCGAGCGGATAACGTTGAATTGGTTCCGGCTAAAGATTACGACGCTTGCGTTACAATGCGCCGTGTGCTTGAGTCAATACCAGAGCACAACGCTTGCATGAATAGCCAAACGGCACAACGCGAGCTATCAATTTTCGGATCTATTAAAGGCGTTAAAGTCAAAGTAAGGCTTGACCATGTTGATATTTGCAAGGATGTGCTTGCAACGGTGATTTCCGGCTATGACGGTGAAGGGAATCCGGTTTATGAAACCACGCGATTTGATGAAGCAATTGTGATCACTGATTACAAAACAACGTCAAGCGCTAACCCAACTGAGTTTTCACGGCTGGCATTTAATCATGGTTACTACTTAAAAATGGCATTGCAGCACGACCTATTCAAGAAAGCGTATCCAGAAGAAAAACGACCTGTTGTTGTTCGACTTCTTGCGCAAGAAAAGAAAGAGCCGTTTTTACCTATCGCATACCGCATGACAGACGAGCAATTGAAGATCGGACGTCTGCAATACATGAGCGTTATCAACCAGTTTGCAGAATGCCAGGCTAATGACGTTTGGCCTTCATATGCAAACGGTGATCCGGAAATTGACCTGCAAACACCTGATTGGGTACGCAGACAATACAAAGGTTTTTTATAAATAGCACTTTTTGCTAAAACAGCCATTCGATGCGTGGTATACTACACGCATCAACCAACAAGAGAGGAAATAAAAATGGAAAAGCAATTCAACGAGCATGAAATCAAAGAAGTTCAGGATCACGTAGAAAAAGTCACCTCCGCAATCGCAGTTACGCAACGTGAATTTTTAAAGGTAATTAATCCGAGTGAATCGCCTGAAACTATGGCATACGTTCGCAAGGTTGCACATGCATTTGATAATGTAATTCTCACAATCTTTCAGCACGAAGATAATGAGCAATATAAAAACATGCTGCACCAGGCCAGTGAGGTAATGATCCAGAATTTGATTGATTACCACAATGAAGGTAAAGAAAATCATTAATTAAATTGGCGGCGAAAGCCGCCTAACCTATCAGCGGAGTAAGTTAAATGAAATTATCAGATCAAAACGCAAACGTAATTAAGGCATTGTTTGAGGCGCGTCAATTATTCACTAAAGTAAAAAAAGATAAGCAGAATACGCACCTTAAAAACAAATATGCAACGCTTGACAGTGTTCTTGATGCAATTATGCCTGGTCTTACTGATAAGGGTTTATTCCTGACGCAAGATCAGAAAGTCAGTGAAGATCTTAAATCAATGACTGTATTCACGCGATTCATTCATGTTGAATCAAATGAATGGATTGAATACAGCTTCACGCTTCCAATGCAGAAATTAGATCCTCAAGGCGGCGGCTCAACAAATAGCTATGCTCGACGTTATGCGCTTTGTACTGCTTTAGGATTGGCAACGGCTGACGATGACGCAAATCTTGCCACCAAAAACGCGCAGGATTGGAAAAAAGATCTTGATGCTTGCGATAACCTTACAGACTTGCAAGAAACGTTTAAAACTGCTTACAAGCAATCTGACGCAGCAAACCGCCGAATCATTAAAGAGCATTACGACAAGCTGAAAGCAAAAATGGAAATCGGAAAGGCTCGCGGTTTTAATCCGGCTGAACCAGCGGCAAATGTTGCGAAGAATGAAAAAGTTGAAAACAAACCGCAACAGGAAGTAAAATCACAGTCTATCACTGACTTTGAATAATTTATCGCGGGGCGATAACGCCCCGATAAGGAAATAAAATGCACGTTATCACCGGAGAAATTCGCAAAGAGCCTTATGTTAAGCAAGGCGCAAATGGCAATTTATACATCGTTGAATTAGCGGAATCGTATAAAGATCGTGAAGGTAATCGACAATACACAAATTACAAGTTTTTCTTTAATGCAAAAAGCGAGGGAATGAATAATTGGTATCGTGAGGCATTCCAGCAGGGTAAAATTATTTCTGTATCTTGCGACCAGTTGCGCATTGATAGCAGCGAATATAACGGGCAGATTTATAACACTCTAACAAGTGCCGGATTTGCTAACCTGCAATTTAGCCAGCGCGGAGGGCAGCAACAAGCGCCTCAACAATCGCAAGGCGGATGGGGTCAACCTCAACAGACACAACAGCAGCAGCAACGACAACAAGCGCATCAAAATAACGAGCCGCCTATGGATTTTGACGACGATATTCCATTCTAAAAATAAAGGGGCTTACGCCCCTTTTTCACTTTCTTTGATACCCAAAACAGCAATTACCTTAACTGCGATCCGGCTTGCAAGTTCAAGCTGTTGAGCGTTAATCGTTACGGTATTCATGATAGACAACAGTCCAGACATAGAGCCAAGAGCTTTAAAATCAGTAAAGGCTGATTTCATAATATCCATTTGTTGATGACCATCATTCACAATCGCTTGTGCGATTTATTTTTGTAATAGATATTGGCTAACTGTAAATAATATGCAAATAAAAAAGGGAGGCGTTGCGCCTCCCGTTGTATTATGGTAGTTCTGGAATTGTTGAAGCATTTCCGTTAATCATTGATTTTACAAGTTTTTTCAGTTCGTCTAACTCATTGCGTAATGTGTTAATTTCCTCCTGTTGCTTATCAATCTTTGCCTTTTGCTCTTTGAATGCGTTAACCAAAAGAGCTACAACGCCATTATAGTTAATGCCTTTGATTGCCTCGCCTTTTAGATCTAGCTGACCATCGTTATTCAAAGAATGAACCGCTTCCGGCAAAACCCTTTCAACATCTTGCGCGATCAATCCAGCCTCAATACTATAAACGCTGTTTTCATCTTCTATAAGATTGTTGCGCTTGTAGTAAGTATAACCAGTTAGATAATCAATTTTGTCGGATGCCGTTTCAATCTCTTTTAGTTGCGCTTTCATCCTTATGTCAGATGTGCTAATCCATTGGTTACAAGTAGCATTTCCAACGCTATTGAAAATGAATTCGCCACCCTTTACATAAAGGTGAGTTTCAGCACCGCCACCAGAAAAGTTAATGGCATCCATTCCAGCAATCCAATCATCACCCCAATGAACAACCTTGAATACGTTAAAGGCTGCGTCTTTTCCTGTAATCTCGCAAAGCAACCCACAACCACGATCACGCCAACCAGCAAAAGAGCCTCCCCCAATTTGACCGGCAATCATGGCACTTCCACCACCTGACCTAACGCCAGCAACCCTAATTGCATTATCATCAACAGGATATATGGTTAAACGACCATCAAAACGAATGTTTTGAGGAGAAAATGATGCAATACTTCCACCATTACAATAAACCTGCAATATTCCATCACCGCCCCACTTAAAACCTGTGTCATTGTCACCAATTACTAACGCATTATTTCCAAGCGCATTACCAATACCCCTACCGATAACTATTGAATTGTAATTTAGCGCGTTACCGCCTTCATCAAATTGATAATAGTTTGTGTCGCCACCTTCCCTAGTAACTTGTATTATTGATTTTGCTAATCCACCTTGAATTTCGTTGTAAATTCTTGAGTATGAAAGCTGTACATCTTCTGGACTTTTGTTTATTAAATAAAGAATTCCAGAGTTTACAGAGTTTTTTTCTGTTAGTCTTATTCCTCTAAAAACAGGTATATCAGCCTCACCAATGCCAAAATTACTCCTTGCTTGCCCTACGCTTTGAGCGCCAGTGCCTCCTCGTTCGATGTGTAATGGCTTGACGTTTCCATAATCATCTTGAACACCCCACACACCATTGTTAGCTACAAGCATATTTAGTTTTCCATCAGGTGATTTTATGGCGTTAAAATCTCCTGGTGCTTCGCTAGTAATGCAAAAAACACCTTGCACACGAAAGTTTTTTCTTGCCCCTTCAATATTTTCCGCACCAGTTCCGCCAGCACCAACAGAAAGAGCTGATGTGCTGTTATCGCTATTTCTTGCAACTCGCCACTCGCCGTTGTTTGCGATCCGTAATTCATAAGTCCATGCAGGGTTACGAAATGAGTTATAATCACCTTGATTTTGCCCCTTAACTGAATTAACAGCCTCAACTTTCAGCGCCTCCCTTGCTAAATCTTTATTAGCAAGATCATTAAGATTCTGATCCTTATGCAGAAGGTTTTCAGGGTTAACTTGTTGTGCCCATTGGCGAGCTTCATCACGCGCAGTTTCAGCGCCTTGTTTAGCGTTTCCGGCTGCAACGTTTGATTGTTCAGCGGCAAGTTGTGATTCCTTTGCTGCATCGCGAGCATTAACAGCCTCGTTTTTAATTGATCCAATTTCAGCAACGGCGCTATCTTTTATTTGTTGCGTCTGCGTTTTTATTGCGTCAGTGTCTGCCTTAATCTGATTGGTTTCATTGACGGCAGCATCCTTAATCTGTTGAGTCTCAGATACAGCAGAATCCTTAATCTGTTGCGTTTCATTTTTTAGTTGCTCAGTTGCTGCTTTGTCGTTTGCTACCTGTTGAGCATCAGCATTAACCTTGTTAACTAAATCTTGCAATGTTTTCAGATCGAAGTTTTTAAAGAATTCAATTACTTCCTCGATAACTGTTTCTTTACTTTGGTAATAACGCAGAGTTTCCGCTACATCTTGCGCCATTCCATCGACAGTTAACGAGTCATTCAACAGGATCACATAATTTCCGTTTTCTACTGGATCTCCGTCAGTCTGGATCGCTTTCATTTCCGTGTCGCTTACAATATCGCTGATAACCGCCAGCTTTAAAGGCGTGGTTAAAAAAACGATTGTTGCGCCAGTGCGAATAAGAGAAAGCGGCTCACGCCATTTTGTGCCAGTACCAGTGATAACGCCTTGCGCGTCCATCGCGGCGGTTCCAGTGCGATATAAAGCCATAATTTCACCTCATTGCTTGTTTAAAATAGTGTAGTGATTATGCGACATTGCTATGTTACATGCAATAAAAAAACCCCGCATAGCGGGGTTCGTCAACGACAACGAGAAGTCAATGAAACAGATTCATCGAAAAGTGTTAGTAGCAGGATGAATATTATAATAAGTCACTTGCCTTGTAAAGCCTCCGCTCTATTCCATTTTTGAATTTACCGTTAATTGGTAACATTACGTCTAATTCGCGATCATCAGCAGCAATCAAAGTATCGCGATCATTAGCATGGCACACAACGCGCATTTTGCGATCACCTTTGTAGCGATACGCTACTATTTCAAGATTCGACGCAGAAAAACAAGCCCATACCTCTTGTCCAGTTGCCAAGTGGATGTGTTGCGCATCAATCCAATCAACGCAAAGGTAAATTGTTTTGTCAGTCTTGCCAGTTACTGCAACAGAGCCTCGCGTATAATCCTTAGCGTAAAAACTGCTTTCCCCTTCCTCATTGACAAAAAGAATATTGCACATTTCATCATCCAGTTCATCGCTATGCACCAGGCGGCAAGGAATAGCGTGAATATGTTCGCAATATCCGTTGTCGTGAGTTTTTACGCCAACTTGATATGATTCACCATCTAATGGATAAAACGCCTCAAAAACGCTTAGATTTGTTATTTCCATGCGTTCAGTTTTATCCATAACCTCAACACATTTTTCATGAGGCGCTTGAGATCCGAAGTTGTAACCGGAATCACGCTTTGCCGCTTTGTTAGCCTTGTTGACAACCTCAACCGGAACCAGGTTTAACCATTCGCCTAGCGTGTCGATTGCTTCACTGTAATTTTCACCACGTATGCGCATGAATAATCCGATCCCTGAATCATTCCCGCATTGGTTGCAAATGTTGCCGCCGTCGCCTTTCTCGTTGATTTTGTCCGTCCATCTGAAACGGTCTTTACCTCCACAATAAGGGCATGGTTGATGCTTTCCGTTAAAGGTTAATTGAGGAATATCACAAAGTTTCATCAATGCCGCTTGCCACATTCCGCGCATCTTTGGTATCACTTCTTCTTTCTGGTAATGCATTTCTCAACCTCCAAATAAAAAACCTGGCACGATGATAAACCATGCCAGGCCGGAATTTTTAGCAATCAGTGCTATCGACGGAAATCACAACGCGTTTCTTCTGATTGGCTTCCTTTGCTTTGCGCCGTTCTTCTTTCGCCTTGTCTCGTTCAGCCTTGCGCCGCGCTTTCTCCTTCTCGCGTTCTTCTGGACTCATAGACCGCAACGGATCGTAAGGCCGCACAAATCCTCTTGCTTCCGCTTCCTCTTTGGTTACAAATCGCATCAGCTTTCTGTTGCTGCAACGATTCTCTAATGGCTTGCCGTTATTATCAAATTTGATATCTGGACGGCAATATGAAGCGCGGAAGCCGTTAAAACCTTTGCGGCGGTAATCTTTCTGGATCAGTTCAGCGCCTTTAGTTGAAATCATGCCGCGCTCTTTCCATCCCCATACTGTTTTAAGGTTAACGCCAATTTCACGCGCCAGGGCAGCGCAACCGCCGTAAGCGTTGACAACTTCATCAAGCCGCGCTTTTAATCCGGCTCTTACTTCTTCCTTTAATACAAGATAACCGCTAACAGGTGCGCGACGTTTACGATCTTTACCACGTCTTACGCCGTTGTTACCATTGATTGTGCGTTTGTCGATTTCGCCAGTTGATGCAGCAATTTTGATTTCGCTCATATTTTCACCTATAGCACTTTTTGCTAAAAAACTTGATTAAGTTTGTGTATGATATGCCGCAAATGGCATTTAGTCAAAAGGATAAAAAATGATTCCTAACATTGAAAAGCAGATTGCAGATCTGGGAGAGGAAAGAATTAAGGCAATCCAGAAGCGTTTCACGGTTGGTGAGATTGTCCCGTATGAATACCAATGCGTTGCTTACGCTGAAATTGCAAAGCGCTTGAGCAAGTATGTTGATCCGTTTTTCGTTAAAGCGGCGGTGTCGGCAGGTAAAACAATCATCTTTGCTATGGTTGCGGCTCAGTGCAGGAAAATGGGATTGAAAGCGTTATTTCTGGCGCGTCAATCTGAAATTGTGGATCAGAATTCAAAAGAGATTAGCGCCTTTGGTGTTCCGAATTCCGTTTATTGCGCTGGCCTGAATACCAAAAGCGCTTATTTCCCGATTGTTGTAGGATCGGAAGGTACTGTAATTGGCGGATTGAATAAGGCGTTAGGTGATTACGTACCACAGGTTTTAGGTATAGATGAATGTCATCAAGTCAACTGGAATGATATTGTTGAAGCCGAGGAAAACGGAGAAAGCATAGAGCAGATGATGACGCCGAAAGGTGAACCAGTTGAAGGCAATCCGTTGCTGATTGGTTCAGGCCGCGCACAATACACCATTATCATTGCAGAAATGCGCCGCCGTTGTCTTGAGACTTACGGTCATCAGTTGCGTATATTTGGAATGACCGGATCGGAATATCGCGGAATTGAGCCGATACTTGTCGAAGATAAAAGAATTCCTGGGTTTTGGCGTGAGCAGATCACAAACATTGATACTGATTACCTGGTAAAATTTGGTTCAGTTGTTCCCACTTATTTTGGCAATGTTGGTGATTTGGGTTACGACTTATCAGAATTTACGCCAGTGAATGAATTTGGCGTTGCTGATTATGACCAGAAGCAATTAAAGGCCATGAGTGACAAGATTCACCAATCAGGAACCATGACGCAGAAAATAATGCAGATGGTTCACGAGGTGATGAAAAACCGCTTGTGCGCTCTTGTTACTTGCGCTGACGAAAGGCACTGTAAAGAGGCGGCGGCGGCGCTTCCTCCTGGCACGAAATATCACATTATTACCGGAAAAACTGGAGAGAAACAGAGGCGCTTATGGCTTGAGGATGCTTATGAAGGCAGGGTGAAATATATTTTTCAGGTTCAGGCGCTAACAACTGGCGTGAACGTGCCGCCGTGGGATACTTCTGTTATTTTGCGTAAGATCGGAAGTCTCACGCTATTAACTCAGCTTTTGGGGCGTGGTATGCGTCAATTAAAAACATACCATAAAGAAGTATTGGGGATGCACAAAACGGATCACCTTGTTTTGGATTTTTCAGGCACGATGTTTGAAATGGGTAATTTGTATTTCGATCCGATGTTAGAGCAAGCGCAATTCCAGTTACGTAAATCACAGGACAAAGATCCGAAATATTGCCCGATTTGCGGTACAGAAAATTCATTCTATGCTCGCCGTTGCATTAATGAGGATGAAAACGGAAATCGTTGTGAACATTTCTGGACGTTCCAGGAATGTGAGGATCAGATTGATGACCGCACAAAGAAAGTTATTGTAAAAGGTTGCGGCGCAAAAAATGACGTTGCGGCGCGTGTATGCCGTTGCTGTAATGTTCAGTTACGCGATCCAAATGATAACTTATCCGGCAAGATGTACCGTAAAAACGATTGGTGCGACGTGTTAGATTTTAATGTGACGCTGACAAAAAACCAGGCTGGCGTAATATTCTGCTACACGTTACGTGATAGTGGCGGCGTAGAATTCAGGGCATACGAAAAATATTTCCCTGAATCAGAACACAAGATATGTAAAACGCTTTGGACAAAGGCGGTTAGAACACATGTTATAGATCGCCAAGCCGCAAACTTTATGATCACTTGCCGCAATGCAATTAAGATCATGAGTTATGCGGGGCAAATATTGCCGCCAAAACGTGTTACCCATCGCAAGAACACAAAGAAAGAAGATTTGATCGCACAGAAGGAGTTTTAAAAATGGTTACTGATAAAGGCGATTATCTGGAGTATTACGACAAATCAGATCCAGATGACAGAAAAGAGGAAGCGCACCAGGTTGATTCTTATTCATGGTTAACATATGAGTTTCCAATGTGGCTTGTTTGGCACACTAAAAACGAAGGGAAGAAAACAATAGGCACAGCAGTAAAGGATCAGCAAGCAGGTGTAAAAAAGGGAGTAAGCGACATTCTAATCCTGACTGGTTTTATTGGCTGCAAATATGCATTCATTGCAATTGAGCTTAAACGAGCCAACAAGAAAGGAACTAAAGTAAGCCAGGAACAAAGGGAATTCTTGCGCCGCGTTAGGGAATGCGGAGGATTTGCCGCAGTATGCTATGGTGTAGATCAAGTAAAATTGGCTATCGCAGACGCTACAAAATAGCACTTTTTGTTAAAACAGGCGCGACGGAATGCGCCATAATGCACACATCAGAACGAAACGGAGAATTAACCATGAAAAAGATGTTATCAGTAGTTGCTTTATCACTTGCCATTGTCGGTTGCATGGATAAACCAAAAACATATATTTGCGGAAATGAAGCGTTTGAGGTTACAAGCGAATATATGAAAGTTGTGCAAGGTAAAAGCACAGGCGTTGTAATGGATAATATCAGCAAAAATCAATATAAGCTGTTTACGCCAATTGGAACGGCTTTTTACACTGTTAACGATAGCACCATTGATATTAAAGTTGGCGTTTATCAGAACACTCTAACTTGCGAGGTAAAATAAAATGGCTAAGGATTTTCAGGACAAAGCAACCATTGATACTTTTGAGCCGGAAATGGATTTTCATGAACTGCAACACGGCAGATATTCAGATATTGCTTTACGTTCAGGCGGTCATTATCAGCCAGTTAGAGAAAACCAATTATTTAAGGTTAGCGGCAACCGTTATGCAGGAAGTAAAACGCCGGACGTAGTGCGCGACTTGTGGGAAACTCCAGATGAAATTGTTGAATACCTTGCTGAACGTTACGGCAAATATGATCTTGACGCAGCAGCAACGGAAGATAATAAAAAATGCGATAAATTTTACAGCAAAGAAACAAACTGCTTAAAGCGTTGGTGGGGTAGCAATAAGCACGTTTGGTTAAATCCACCATACAGCAATCCAGATCAATTTATCAAAAAAGCAATTGAGCAGATGGAACACGGAAACCAGATTGATATTTTACTTCCGGCTGATAATTCAACTGCATGGTTTAGTGACGCACAAAAACACGCGGCAGAAATTATCTGGATTACTGGTGAAACCTGGAAGGATGAAGAAGGTCGCGAATATTCCAGAACTGGTCGAGTAGCGTTTATTTCTGGCATGACAGGTGAGCCAGTTAGCGGAAACAATAAAGGTAGTGTAATTTTTATCATGCGCCAATTGGAAGAAGGTGAGCAACAGCAAACGCACTATGTGAAGATTAGCGACATTTGCCCTTCCGTAAAAAATAAACGAGCCAAAGCGCGGAGTATTTAAAATGAGCATTCGATTAGCCGATCACATGAAATGGGATTTATTTGTCGGTATGACAATTCGCTTACTTGATAAGCATGGTTATAACGATGATAAAATGGAGTTGATAAACTGCCTGGATATGACATTTGACGAAATCAAAGTTGCGCCTTTGTACATGTGGGAAAGAAAAATTGAGCACGACCTGATACAATACAAACGCAGAGAGGGCGCACGATTTTTCAATGTGAAATAGCACTTTTTGTTAAAACCCGCTACGGCGGGTTTTGTATTATGTGCTTAACGGAAAACAAGAGGATTTCAAAAATGAAAATCGTAAACGTCGAATACTTCAAAGATGCGCAATGGCTGGCTAAAGAATCATTGTTTATGCTTGATCGCAAAAATCCAAAGGTTATTGCACAAATACTTTGGAATGACGCAATGGAGTTACTTAAAAAGGCTTACGGTTATGAAAGTGAAGAAAGGTAAAAAGGAAACTTGGGAGCTTGCTAAAAAAGGCGGTCTTGATGAAGGGATCGCCAAAATAGCAAAGTATTTCGATATTAAAGACGTGTGCGTTATTGTTGGTGACGAAATGGCGTATGTTGAAGAAAAGCCGCGACGTGTTCACCGTGTTCCAGCAATACCAACAACAATCGACTATAAAGAAGTTATTAACAAAACCAAAGAGCAGAAGAAATATTACAAATGAGATACATTTCTGTTATTTTGTTGCCGCCTGTTATCGCTTGGGTTATTATGTACGCCGTTGTTATGAATTAAGAGGATGTTAAAATGAGTTTAAAAAAGATTACCGACGAGCAATTGATCGCTGAACGTGAGGCGGGTTTAAAACTGCGTGAGATTGCGGAAAAATACGGAATGAGCTTGCGCCAGGTTGAGCACCGCCACAGCAAATTAGCAAAGCGTGGCGAGATCTCAACTATCGGATCACCTGGCTTTGCGGTAATTGGCGAGTCAAGGTTAGTTGATAAAAACGGCAATACTAAACTAACCTGGATTAAGACGCACAAAGATAAATACCAGTTAGAGGCAATAATGCAAGCGGCTATGGCTGCATTTTCTGGCGAGTTGCCACGCCTGGAACCACAGCCGGAAAAGATTACTGACTATTCGAAAACCCTTGCGCTATATCCGATCTTTGATATTCATATTGGTGCAATGGCTCATAAGCATGAAAGCGGCGAGAATTACGACACGGCAACGGCAGAAAAGATCATGAATGAATTCTTTGATTATGCCGTCGATAAAGCACCGAATAGCGAAAAGGCTGTATTGCTGATTGGTGGTGATATGATTCACAGCGACGGCCTGGAGGCTGTAACACCTGCAAGCGGTCACGTTTTGGATCAGGATTCGCGATATGCGAAACTTGTTTATGTTGCCATTCGAGCCACGCGCAGAGCAGTAAGCCGAATGCTGGAAAAACATAAAGAGGTTGAATTGCAGATCATTGAAGGTAATCACGACCAATCAGGAATGATCTGGCTACGTGCTGCAATGGCGGCGGCGTATGAGAATGAGCCACGCGTAAAGGTTGATGTTTCTCCGCGTGTCGTGCATCACACTCAATATGGTAAAACATTCCTGGCTTATCATCATGGTCACACTGTACGCAAGCCTGAAACGCTTATGATGATGTGTGCAGCAGATTGGCGTGAGGATTTCGGGATCTCAACGAGCATGTATGCTCATGTAGGGCATTGGCATCACCAGACTGTTACAGAAACGAGTTTAGGCATTGTTGAGGTGCATAGCACTATGGCGGCAAAAGACGCTTACGCCGCGCGTGGTGGCTGGCGTTCACGTCGCAGGGCGGCGGTAATTATTTATGATAAGGAATATGGCGAAATAGGGCGTTTTATGTTTTACCCTGAAATGATTGCTTAATTAAATTATCAAGAAAAAGGCTGGCTAAGTGCTGGCCTTTTTTTGTTTTTGTGGTTAACATATTCACACTAATTTTGGCATTGACATTTTAATTTAATTGAGGATCAGATTATGAGAGACTTTCTTTTAATGGCGCAAAACTCTTTCGGAGGTGCAACGGTAGTTGGATCTTTTACTGGTGAGTTTTTGCTTGCACTTGCTACGTTTATTTTGTTCGCTATTTTCGGCTGTTGGGGCGCATGGCTGAAATGGCGTGATAGTAAAGCGATCCGAGAGGCTTTAGATTCAGGGGATTTAAAAACGGCGCTTAATCTACGGCAGAAAGAGAGGGTGTAATGACAATCAAGAAAGGTATAGCCGCCACCGTCACAGGGGCGGCTTTAATGTTGGCATCGCCTTTGATTGAAGAAATTGAAGGCGTAAAGTATAAGCCTTACAAGGATATTGCGGGGATCTGGACTGTATGCCACGGCATTACAGGAAAGGATGTGATTCTTGGAAAGGAATATACCAGGCGAGAATGTGACGCGCTATTAGCAAAACACATGAAAGTAGCGGCTGACGCTGTTGATAAGGCGGTTAATGTTGAAATTCCTTTATCAATGCGAGCGGCTCTATACTCATTCACTTTTAATGCTGGTACTGGCGCGTTTCGTAAGTCAACCATGCTGAAAAAGATCAACAATGGTGATTTATGGGGCGGTTGTGGTGAGCTATGGAACTGGACATATTACCGGAATCCTAAAACGGGTAAAAAGGAAAAATCAAGAGGATTGAAGAATCGCCGCGCCGTCGAATATAAATATTGTGTAAGGGATCTGAATAAATGAAAAGAAAATTACTGGCTATTATGATGTGCATTGCTCTTTCTGGTTGTTCAGCTTCAAGCGTGTTACCTGGTCTGATTGGTAGCAAGCCTGATATAACGGCACAGGCTGGAGCGGAGAATGTGAAACAGACTGTTGGTGTAACCGCAAAGCAGGATACATCAAGCAAGCAGGAAACCACATTCAAAGAATCGGCAGTTGGTCAAGTTGACACATCCAATAAAAAGCAGGTTAGCACTTCAAGCATTAAGGCAGATAACATCACAGCGGAAAGAATAGAGATCCGAAATAATGATGGTCTTAATGTTCCGGCAATCGCAATGGGTATCTTGATGTTTATTGCTGGTATGCTGGCGGGGTGGACACTTAAACGTAATAAGGCGGCATAAGCCGCCTTTTCTTTTAAAAAATATTGCTCATTAAGTCTTGAAAACTATTGCCGCTATAATCCTTTTCTTCAATAATGTGAGCACCTTTCTTTTTTATATCCCACAGCATTTTTTCATACTCGCAGCGGTTAATGCCAAACGTACTACCATCATCAACATATGCGGTTCCTTTGTTGTTGAAAACGTCAAATGTAACATTAACAACGCGAATTGTTTTGATAGTGCATTTTAACATTTTGTTTTCCTTTTGTTGCTACGTTTCGTTAAAACAAATATACCCGATACAAGATCGGGTGTTTTAACAAAAAGTGCTATTCAAAGCGCCTAACGTGAATTAGTAGTTCACCGTCATCATTTGTTAACTGGTGCTCATTATCTTCAAACGCTCGCATATCACTGTAAAGCAACAACATTAGTGCATAGACAAAATCATCATGCGAAATTTGCATTGCTGAACTTTCTTTCAAAATAAGATCTATCAAATGCTGGCTTGCTGAATAATTCTTCATCGCTCATTTTCTCAATGTTCATCATCTCCCACACATAACGATTGGAATCACCTTCCAGGCTATGCAACTCAAAATTAAACGGCCTTTTCATCTTGTTTTTGCACCAGTACACGCAATGAACGCCGTCAAGATATCCATAACCCATCATTCGCGCTATAAACTCTTTGCTTGAGCTTGAAGCGAAATAGCGGGGCGTTACCCCCGCATTTTTGGCGAGCCTTTCACATTCACGGTGACGGAATATAAATCTTGCTAACTCTTGGCGGTTGAATTTCTCGCGAGACTCGCAAAAGCGATACAGATCTAATAAGAACATGATTACCCCATTAACGCAGGATTTACATAAACAAATTTACCAACGCTGCAAACATAATTCTTTTCTTCAAGCATTGGCAATAATTGTTCCTCAATTCGTTTCATCACGCCTGATTGACCTGTAAACGGCTTAACCTTACGCGCACTTTCATAGATAGCTCTTGCATTGGTAACGCCTTTATTTTGACGTGAGATCTTAATGATTATTTCAATTAACTTGCTCATTTCTGCATCATCGCCAGCGTGACCGGAAGCATTCGCGGCGTTGATATATGTTTTGCTTAATTCGCTGAACATCACCAAAGCCTCTTGCATTGTCTCAACTTCAATTTCTCGCGACTTTTGCGGCGTACCGTTTGGATTAAACCAATTGCGGATCGTGTGCAATACTGACGCAATGCGGATCACTTGCTTATCCATTTTACCCAAAGCACCACGCAACATTGTATGTGAATATTTCCCGCCGTCTGCTAAATCTGGCTCTAATTGCTGGCGAGCAATATTAAGAACACGCATTGCAGAACGTGACGGCTTCAATACCACATTTTGTTCAGTCATGATGTTATGAATCAACTGGAAATATTGCGCCTTTAATTCTTTATCAACTGGCGTGTAATCAAGATCACCATTTTCATCAATAAATACACGCTCTCCTAACATTGTTTTTTCACGTACAAGCAAGAAACGTTCACTAACACCAATACCACGCGCCCCTGCATCCATTATCCCTTTTATCGTTTCATCCTGGGCAATTACGCTCATGCAGCCCAACGCAACAAAACTCATATTATTTTCAGAGTTGGCGCGAGCTATTGAAACGTGTCCGGCGTCCCATGCTTTTAGAACCAATTCGCTGTTAGTCTTGCGATCACTGTTAGCGTAAGTTAATCCGAGTAAGCTGTTGATGCTTGTTGCTTCATCTGAAATGACAGCAAAGTTACCCTGGCGATTGTTGATCTTTGCTAAACCTTCCGGCGTGGTGTCTGATACCGGAAAAACGATATCGCACATTTTTTCTAACTTTTCCTCTAATTCCTCCTTTTCCTCAAACAACGCCGCTAACTCAGTGCCGGAACGCTCAGCTTTCAATTCCTTTTCAACGCCTTTTAATTTCGCTGCGATCTTCTTTCGCTCTTTCTTGCGTTGTTCGTTGATTCGCTCAACTTCACAGACCATTGGCGCAATAGCCAGACTGTTGATTGCTGATTTACCAGTTGATGGCGGCTGACTGGTTACAACATAAAGCGCCGTTGGTTGTTCAGTGCCGTGGTACTCAACTTGGAAGCGTCCAACCATAGCGGCGGAAACGCAACCTATGAAATGCATATAGGCCGATGATTCAGGAAATTGAACAGATTGCGCAATGCTACGTGACAGTTTACCCACAACATCAACATCATTACCCAAAGAGATCACAGGATAACGGTCATTAGCGCCGTTGATATCCTTCACAGGTTCCCAAAAGCTGGACGATTGGCGGTAGCCGTTCGACTGAATAGCAACGCGAAGCGGCGATGTTCCATGCGATTCTGCAATGGCTATAACTTGTTGAGGTGTCAATTTGTTGGTGTCAAAGTCAAACATCTAAAAATCTCCTTCTTGTTGCCGCTAATTATAACGGCAACATTCTACAGCCTTTTAGCAATTCGTGCTATTTGAACGGCTCAACCCTGGCTAATAACTTTCCGTCTATAATGCTATGACATTCAAGAGTTTTAGGATCGAATGCAAGCGAACGATGGAACGTATGACCAATCAGCAAATATGAATGCTTATCCCTGATGCGATAGACCGTTTCACCTTCCTTTAATGACGATATCGCACTAAAAACAACCTTGTAACGATATTTTTGCATAGCCTCAGAACGGTGAGGAATGTAATCTTTTTCCGGTAAACTCATGAGTATTTGGCCTCAAACAGATAAGCACCGCCAGCGGCTGAAAATCCAACTTCTTCCCGATACAGAGTGAAACGGTCGCCGTTTTCGTCGAAAACATATCCAGCAACAGCACCTAACACGCGGCCTTGTTCGATCTGGTAACGCTTATCGGCTTTGAAAGTTTTCTTGATCTGCATGGAGTGGTTTACCCGTGTGCATTTAATGGTTTTGGTCTTAACATTTCGGAATGTTAATCCTGTTAAGTTGGCGTGAATCCATTTCCCATCTAACTTAACGAAAGTATCATCATTTTCGTCTACCCGCGCTTTGTATAGGCGGTTATCAGATCCGATAAGTTTGATTGATTTGAATTTAGCCATTTGATTTATCTCCTTTTGTTTTCGTTGAAATCATTATGCCGGATACGTGATCCGGCGTTTTAACAAAAAGTGCTATTTCTGATTTGCCAGGCATACAGCAAGCGCAAAGCCGCGCGGAGTGAGTGAGCGGATCAGCTTTGTTCGCTTAGACTTGCCGCCGAGCTTTTGCCAGCCTGGATTGTTGTTCCCTGTTGGCAATACTGCGTTTGTATCCGGCATTACAAAGCCGTTACCCGTCCAAAGACAAGTTTTTTTGGTGTACGCATCGCGAGAGGGAATGATTTCAGGAAAGTGAGGATGTTTATCATCTTCCGGCAACAGACCTCCAAACGCGCAAGGATGAAAGATAAAATCAGGTTGCCGCCACATTGACGACAGAACACTAATAGGATTCTCAATCATATATGGAACGTTAAACCGATCCGCAATATTGGCAGCAATCTTTGCCGTTTCAACCGCCTTTTTCTGGAAGTCTGGATCACGTTCACGCTTTGCTGCAAAGTGACGCGATCCGCTAACAGCTAAATCAGTGCATGGAGGGAATGCAATAATAAAATCTGGAGTGCCAAAGACGCGCATCATTGCGTTATGCTGGAATGATAATCCGATCCACTCATTCAAATAAACGATGTTGGGATGAGTCACGCGCACTGATTGGTAATCACCATGATCAGCACCGTCGAAATTAAAGCACAGCACTTTGTGACCACGTTCAGCCCACGGCAACGCAGCATAACCAGAACCATCAAATAGTGAGAAAATAAGCATGTTTAAATCCTTTCTGTATGACCTTGTAAGGCGTTTTGTTTGTAGGTGTGACAATCGTATTAGTTACGGCCTGAAATCGCGACATAATGCGAAACAGGCCGCTATTTTTTACTTACAGAATGGGCATGTTGTTTTATCACCGCTTCCGCCGTGTTTTGGACAGCAAATTTTTTCGATAGGTGTCATTTTAAATACTCCTTAGAATGGGAAACAGCGCTTGCAAGATGGATCGAAGTTACAACCGCAATCATTGATTATTGCGTTAGGATCAGCAAGCATCACGCTACTTTCTTGATCCATATCCATAGCGCCTAATGCGTCATCAAGCGTTATTTCAAGATAGGCAACTTTAAGCGCCCATTCCTTGTTGAGTCCAGCCGCCTCCGCTTCATGTAGGCGAGCAAAGAAAGCATCTTGAACCATATCAACCCCACTTCTCAATAAACATGCTCATTTCGTCAATCATCGCGTAAGCATCGCTTTCAGTCATGCGACGGATTCTTCCGCCTGGGTGTTCGCCAACAGCGTAACCAGTTTTTACGCGGGTAATCGTTAACTGATGGAATCCAGAATCGCGATCCATTTTCAAAACTACTTTCCCGTGAGCTTTGACAATGTTCATGATGGATTCAGTTTTCAGTTTCATTTTTGATTCTCCATTTTGTTTATGTGAAAGTATGATACCAATCAGAGCGTTATCGTTTTTAGCAATTCGTGCTATTTACGGCGATAAACGGATATCCTGTTAAATCTGCATTTCTATAACGTGCAGACCTAACCCAACAGCCGCCTTTGCTCATAATTAAAGCGTTTTTATGGCGAATGTTCACGCGGTAAATTCTTCCGGTTTTTATGTTTTTGAAGTAGGTCATAATTTAACCTCATGATACTCTATAAACTCTTGCACATATGCGCATTCGCGCGGCGACTCCTGGCCTTTTATCACCTCACAGCCACCATTAAACAGATAGCAGTGCTGGCAAAGGTTGCCACCTGCGTTTTCCTCAGCGATCTGAATTCCGGTACACAAACCGCCACCAAACCTATGAGGAAAATCGTAAGCATGGCAGCGGCACGTTGCTTGATTCCGCTTACGTTTCATTAGATGTTCTCGCTAATAAACTGGATAACCTGGCGAAGATGTTTTTCATCTTTAATTAATGCTGGCAATTCTTCCATAACTTCTTTTTTAAGATAAATGTTTGCATTCCAGGTGAATGAGCCATCACCATTTACGCGGTAAGAGCAAAGCCATTCGCAATCATTATCAGATTCCCAAATGCACAGCGTTTCAAATTCTTCAAACTTGTTGTAACCCGTTTCAATGCTTAACTCAATGCCACGTTTGCCAGCGAAGTTAGTAGTTGTTTTTGATACCATCATTTTAAAATTCTCCGGTTCGTTTCGATGAATGCATTATGCCAAAACAAACCGGATCGCTTTTAACAAAAAGTGCTATTTAATTAAAATACGAATACCTTTTCGCACGCTTTCCGTCGCCTCCGTAATGGTCATTAGCAACAGCAAGAATCCAAGCGTTAGGAATAAAAAATAGCTTCATCAATCACTCTCCATGACAATTACAGGCTCCAGGCGCTCAAGCACCACTTTGAAATCGGAGTAAAAAGTAGGGCGACGTTTTGTTAATTCCTCATATGTATCAGTTGCCAGGCAAGCGCGATCACCTTCATAGCACACAACTCGCTTACCATTTGCGCGACTGATTGCAACGACGCGATAAGTATTATTGATCATTTCATCACCTCAATTGAATAAATACTTTCAACTCCTGGCGCGTATAACCGATCTCCATCTTCAGTTATGCAAAGACAAAGGGCAAGGCCGCGATTGTCTGAAATATGCAAGTCATTTTGTATATCCATCAAAATTTCATATTCGCGATCTTCATCAAAGCGCCAAACGCTTAACATGCACTTTCCAGATGATTTAACTTTTACTTTCTTTCCGGCGAAATTTAAACGACTCATTGCGCCACCTCTACAGTTTCAAATACGGTATTGAATGCCAGAAGTTTAAATTTCTTGCCAGGCTCAACCACTGCGATATTCCAGGTAATGCCGCCGTGATATGCAACCATATCATCAATATCAACAGCAACCTCAGTACCTTTTTTGAACAATCCTTTTTCGTGGCTCGCATCGCGTACAGTAACCACAGTTTCGAATTGAGTTTGAATTTCCATCGTTAATCTCCTGATTGGTTTCGATGGGGTAACTATATCAAGATACCCCGATCCGGTTTTAACAAAAAATGCTATTTACAGCCATTCGCCGGAAACAATGAAATCAGTGAAATCGTCATGATCCAAAATGCTGTGATAGCCAGTGCAATAATCATTTTTAACCATGTTACCACGCAAACGCACATAATCAGCCTTTCGATCCGTAATCCAACGAATAAAGCGAGCGTTACGTTGTGGTATCGTTCCGGCGTAAGCCTCTTTGAATCCAATGTGTGCGATGAATGCCACAAAGCGGATTTGCAAGCCTGGATTGTCTTTCTTTGCCTCGTTAACCAGGTCGCGGAAGTTTTCACGCGTTGGCTTGACCGGAACCAATTCGCCTAACTCGATCATGCGGTTGAAGTCTGAAATGCTGGAATATGATTGCATAAACAGCCCATCGCTACCAAACATCACAACTCCGTTTTCGATGAAGTAAGTTTGTCCGTTGTATTTGTTTGTGTATTTCATCGTGAATTCCTCAGTTAGTTTCGATGAAGTAATCATAGCAATTCGTGACTGATTGGTTTTAACAAAAAGTGCTATTCATGCAGTAGACCGATTGGTCTAGACCGTTTGGTCTAATGAACGCATCGTTTTGTGTATCGAACGCATTCATGATCCTGTTACGTGATCGTTATATGATCAGATGATGATTGATGTGTGAGATTTTGTGATTGAAATTGATTTGATTTGATTAGATTTGAGTAGTGAGAGAGTAGAAATAATCACACCTTGCCGATCTCGTGAAAACTTTTCCCGCAAAACATCACTCCAGGCTCCTCATGTTTCGTTTTGTTCCCCGCCGTTCCCAGCTCGACCTTCCGCAGTTTAGCGCAACGTTACACAACACGTATAACAACAAAATATCTATATAATACATTGAAAAGTAAGATAATTATTATTATATATCTATATTGTTATATAACTTGTTTTGCTTGTTTCTCATGATATTGATACCACATCACGGATTTATAGAGTATAAAATTATAAGATAGGTGCTATTATTTATTATAGGTGGCGGTGATTTTTAGCGAAATGGTGTAACGATTTAGAACATCGTTGATTTGAAAGGATAAATTTGAAATTACTGTTACATTGCGTGATGTTTTTGTTGTCTAGTCAAAAATAACACTTGACGCACAAGCCAGGTTTGATAAGGTTTCGGCATCGAGTAACAACGGAGGATAACCAATCATGGTAAAAGGCAAAATCGTAAAGCGTGACCTATCCATAGTTGATGCAACGCCAGAAGATGCAACCAAAGATATCATGCGCCTAATGTACATAGCACGGATACTGGAGGCTGCAAAACCAAACAGGCTGTATTACATCGACATTAAGGCATCTGGTCGAGATGTTAACTCATTGCGCCAGGCAATAAACACTATTGCGAAAGAGGATCGCAGAACCATTAAGACAATAACCACTGATAACGGCTATATAGGCTTTGTTATCATCGACGTTAAAGAAGCGTTTGTGTAAAGAGGTGAATCATGGAACAAATGACAAGTAAAGAGTTTTGCGAAAAATTGCGTGAAGCCGCAAGAGCCGCTGCAACAGGTGAAGTGATCAAGTTGCCAGTTGCCTACATAACAATGAACGTCCAGGCAGAGGACGCAAAGAAACTAAATTCATCATACATCCGCACGATCATGAATCGCGTACCTGAAGTAAAAGAGGTTGGATCTGTAAGTGTCAAGAAAAAGACAAGTGATGACGGAGCGGAATATTACGAAATAGCAATTAACCGCGACACAAAACGCCGCATCGTGACAACCAATGACCTTCCGGCAATCAAAGAGCATGAGCGCGAAAAGCTGGTTGAAAAGATTATGCGCATATCGCCGGACTTCTCACACCTGGACGATGAAAAGGCACTGGTTGCAATGCGAGCGGTTGCCACGTTCAAAGAACTGATTAAGGAGATCGCGAAGTGAAAGCATTCGCCTTTGTCGCTGCAATGTGGTGTGTTGTTATTGATAGTCCTGGCGTGGCGCTGGTTGTGTTAGGTCTGATTTTGTTGGGGGTGTTTGATGAATAAGAAACTTTTAGATCATGCCGTGGTGTTCTTTATCGCTGCTGCTGGATTTTCGCTGTTGTCAATTGCTTTTTCAATCCTTGCTTTTGCCGTGTCAATGCTGAAATGACGGATTACATCCTGATTGGTAAATAGCACTTTTTGTTAAAACTCAGTTGGGGTAGTTTGGCATAATTACCCCATCGAAAGGAAACGAGGAAAACACAATGACTACATTAATCACCTGGGAACACGAAGCAAGCCAGCCAGTAACCCGCGAGTTTGAAACTCTTAGCCAGGCTTATCTGCTGGCTGCTAACGGTGGTTATTACAAGGCGCAAGTCATTGATGAAATTGGGGTGATTGTTTATGAGTTTAAAGCGTGATGTGGCCTACCAGAGTGCATACGGTACGCGCCAATACAAATGGGACGGCGTGAACGTTTGGACTCGCGGATTCCCTGGAGAGATCTGGAAGCAAGCAATTGGCTGGCCTCAACCGAACATGACAAAAAATGATTTGGAATACTACGTTAACAAGGGCGAATTTAAGGAGTGTGAAAATGTTTGAACTGAAACGCGTAACTGTTGAGATCCTGAATGACGGCTCTTACGATGGAATGAAACACTTAACCTTCCCGATCCGCATTGAGAATTGCATTGATTACGGTATTGAAGTTGGCATGGTTGACGTTCCTCTTGATGCACTTATCGCGGCTGGCTATGACAAAGAGAAAGGCCAATGTGCTGATATACCTGATAGCTATGAAAGCGACACACATTTTCCGTTCACATATGGCGAATGCCGGATTGTTGATTGAGGTTATAAAATGAGCAGTTGGCACAATGAGCACGTAATGCAATTCTACCGCCACAGAATAAAGAAAATGCTAAATAGCACGAATTGCTAAAACTAAATCAGGGGCATTTGTTATAGTGTCCCTCGTTGAGTTAAGCAAAGGAGAATCAACAATGTTAAGCATCGAAAAAATCAACTTCCCGATCACATTTAAATTCTATAAGCCTGACATGCAAGTTACTTTCACCAGCAAAACGTGCGGAGAGTGGGAAGGTGGTGGAATAACCGGATTTAAACTTGAGTATTTCGTTAACAAGCACAACAATAAAAATCCAGATAATATCCCTGGCAAAGATGGGTATTACATAATGGCGGCTTGTGGCAGAGAAGAAAAACAAGAGGATAACGATCTGTTAGACGCTTTGAAATATTTAAATATCAAGCCTGGCCATGTAAATTTAAACGGTGCTGTGTTTACTGCGTCAGTAGGTGCTAAAGATTACGATTACATTTGCAAGGTTGAAAATATGCCAGTTGGTGCAATGCTGTTAGGCGTTCAGCGTGAAAATGGCGAATGGGACGAGTTGAAATTTAAGCCGCGCCGCATTGAAGTACACGACGATGTTATTTGCTTGCTTTCCGGTTATGCTGGTGGCTACAAGAGCGGCAATAATTACGGCGCTGAAATCAACATTAAGCGCGGCACTAACGTAAAAATCAAAAACAGCACGAATTGCTAAAACAAATTAACGGCCTTGCGATATAGTAAGGCCATACAAAACAAACAGGAGAAGTTAACATGAAATTATATGGTGTCGCTGGAATCGCTTTCTTTTCTTTGTGGATTGCTGCAATCGCTGGCTGGATCATGAATATCGTTGAAATGTTTGGCGATATCACAACCAACGAATTAATCATTCGCGCAATCGGGATATTCGTTGCACCTGCTGGCGCGTTAATGGGCTGGTTCATGTAATAGCACTTTTTGATAAAACAAAATTTATGGGTTGCGGTATAGTAACCCCACACCAAACAAAGAGGATTTGATAATGAAATTAGCACGTAACGCAGTATTCGCAGTTATCAACCCGTTTGATAAAAGAGTTATGGCGTTCTTGCACGTAAACAAAAACGGTCATATTAACCCGTTTTGGGGGTGTGAATATTATAGCGACGGCTGGAGCAGACACGGCGAACTATCAGAATGCGAATGCTTTCTCGACGAAGGCTCACACGATCATTGGTTTGGCGTTGATGATGATGGAAACGAGATCGTAATGGTTCAAAGCCACGTTACAAAAGCGAGCCAAGTTGATTTCAAGCGTTGCCGCAAGTTTGCGCGTAATGTGAAATAACACGAAATGTTAAGCGGTCATGTGTGCTGATTGGTACAATGACCGCATCAACCAACAATAGAGGATAGAAAAATGTCAAAAGAATCAATTAAGCAGTTTCTGAAATACGGCTCTATGATTGTGCTCGCTACCGTTGTGCTGGCTGGCATTGTTTACAGCATTATTGAGTTTGCGGGGTAATTGATGTTTACGATCAACTTGTGGGGAAGGGATTATGTTAATCCCTATGTTGCGACAAAACAGCGTTTCGTTATTTTCGACCTAGACGGCACATTGTCAAATTGTGAGCACCGCTTACACCTGTTGCCAACTGTTGATTTGCATCTTACTGAAAGCTGGAGTGAGTTTAATCGCGCCGCAAAGGATGATTCACCATTCAGCAATAACATTTCCGTGTGCAACGCCATGTTTGACGCCGGATACCTGGTTATCATCCTAACAGGACGTAGTGATGAAGTCGAAGCGGAAACGCGAGCATGGTTGGCTGAAAACGGCGTTTCTTTCGATTGGCTGATTATGCGCCGCGCGGAGGACAACCGGAAAGATACCGTGATCAAAGAGGAAGTTTTACGGACTATCGGTCTGGATCTGATTGTTGCATGTTGGGATGACTCGCCAAACGTTATTGCACACTTGCGCGGCTTGGGGTTGACGGTTTACCAGGTTATTGAGTACGACACGCCGCATTCTCATTTGCAGAGTCATGGCGTTGATGAATTAAGCAATGACTGATTACGATCCAATAACCATTGTTTGTGCCGTCGCGCTGTTTGTCCTGGTGGCGGCTGTTAGCTTGTGGCACATAGTGAGGAATGACAGATGATCTTGAATGTTGAGTTTGCAAATCCAAGAGGACGCAATATTTTAGGCTTCAAAGTTGGTGGCATGGTTAACGCAAGGATTGATGATAAAGGCCGATTGCTGGTTAAAGCGCCGAAAACGGGTATTGAAATGCACGTTAAGGAGAATGGCGGTAGAATGTTTATTCGCTCTATGTCTGGTCAGACTTTGGCAACATTCTGTAAATAGCACTTTTTGCTAAAACTTGCTAAGGCACATTTGATAAAGTGTGCCTTGTCTAGACAAGCAAGGAGAATGACACATGAAACATTACAGGTGCGGCAGTCTTATTTATCGTGACGATGGGGTTAATATTTTTGTTGCATATTATGACAAGATGGAATTTTTTGAATCCATTTACACAAGGCGCGTTTTTAATTCAATGGTTGATGCCGGATTCATGAAAGAGTGCGAGCCACCAAAAGAGAAACCGTTCTATAAAAATGGTGATTTCTGGCATAACGCCGTATTAATCACAATTCTGTTAATTCTTTCTATGGGGTTTATTTTTGTATGAAGCTTGACAACAAGATCGAAACAGAAAAGACGGTAAATTACTTACGCACACTGGCGGATATGCTGGAGAATAACAAGGTTCACTTGAACGATATCACGATTGAAGCGCGTAATATTTGTTGGAACGTTGAAGAAGAAACATTAACACTACAAACTGTTAAGGCGGTAAACAATGGCTAAAATTATCATCCTAAATGCGCCTCCTGGTGCTGGTAAAGACACAATCGGCAAGATGATTTCTTTCTATTCGCCTGGTAAGCAATGCCGAATCATTAGCTTTAAAGAGCCAATGTTTGATATTGCATTAGCTATCCTGGGCAAAGAGAACTATAAGCGTTTCATGCTGGCTTACGATGACAGAGAGCAGAAAGAAAGGCCGCAAACGTTCCTGATGGGTATGTCACCGCGCGAGTTCATGATCTGGATTAGCGAGGATGTGATCAAGCCTAAATTCGGTAAGGATTATTTCGGCGTAAGGTTTAATCAGAAAGTAAAAGAGTGTGATGCTCCTGTTGTTTGCACTGATGGCGGTTTTCCAGATGAAATTATAGCGCTAATCAATGCTGGTAATGAGGTGAAGTTATGCCGCTTGCACCGCGACGGGTTCACGTTTGCAGGTGATAGCCGCAACTACATTCGAATAAATCCATACTACCAGAAAAACGGATATAGCGAGCACGATTATAAATTGGTTGATAAACAACCAAATGTAACGGTAAAGGAAATCATTCGCGATCACCTTAAATAGCACGAATTGCTAAAACTTGCGCAAGGCCATTTGTTATAGTGGCCTTATTCAAGAGAAGCAACCAATCAGAGGAATAAACGATGAAAATCAAATGCACCAAATCAAACACCATGAATCTGACAGTTGGCGCAATTTACCACATGGAAGAAGGTGTAAACGGGTTTAGCCCAACTGTAACGCATGAATACGGCGGTCACTTCTTCTTAAACGGTAAAGACGGATTATCTGTAAATGTTGGCTCTTTCGTTCTGGCAGAATTTGAGATCGTGGAGGAATAAAATGTTCTGGATTCATTCGCCGCAAGGATTGCTTTATGTGCCTGGCGTTGAATTGGAAGAACGACGCGACGGCGACACGGTAAACATCATAACGAAGGATTCAAAAGGCCATACGCTTAAAATGTATGTTTTTAACACTCCGGTTAAGGTTGAAAAAGATGATTAAGATGTGGTTAATATTTATCCTGCTTGTCATAATTGGCAATATTTTGATTGTCGCTGATTGTGTTCCTTTTGGTGGCGCTGTTTTGGGTATGGCTGGTTATTACGTGGGGTACAAATCAAATGAATAGAAAAATGCTGGTACGCGCATTCGCGAAGATTGCTAAAAGATGGGGTGATTCAGCTAAAACACCTTACACGTTTAGTATGTACGGTTACAAGAATGCTCGCGCATGGGGTCGCATAATTGCAGATAACTATGAATCCGAAATGCTGGATGCTTACGCAAGCTGGATTGATACGCCGCTAAATGAATGGGGCCAGGCTGAATATGATTGTTTTGCTGATGAAGAAATTTCTTGCTGGTAAGGAGAATTAACATGATCGCTAAAAATGACCTTTGCAACCTGTTAACTGCTGGTAATGATTATCAGGTTTTGAATAGTACAGAAGACCGTTACTTTATTGAGTGTGACAATGGGGATCGCATGTGGATTAAAAAAGGATTTTTCGAAAGCGAGCACCTAAGCAATGCAAAGCGGATCGCAGATGAAGCAAGCGCATTAGCAGAGCGTGAACGAATTCGCGATATAGTAGCGGATCAGGTTAGAAATTCTTGTTTGCCTGGTGGCGATATCTTCAAATCAATGCGCGGTGAAATGACGGTTGGAATTCAAGATCGAGTAATTGAAAAATCAGTTGATTATGTAATTGAGAATGCGAAATTCAATGCGTTGATTGACTCAGAGCATAACGAATACGTCAAAGTATTAGAGCAACTGCGTGAAGTGCTGCGAGTGCCGGAAGGTGAAAACATAGTGACACATGCAAAGGTTGTAAGAGCGCTTGCTGATGCTTTACTTGACGTTTATCCAGGAATGAAGTGCAAATAGCACTTTTTGTTAAAACTTCCGCGAGGGCATTTGTTAAAGTGTCCTCATTGAAGCGAAACACGGAGATTTAGAAAATGGCTGTATACACTGGCAAGATGTTTGAAAGCGAAAACCCGATTTACGGCGGAACTTATGAGCTAATCATTGATGAAGATCGCGTAATTCTGGCTGATGACGATAACCAGGAATATTACGAAGTAGAAGCCGATAAATGGGATAACGACGTTATGTTTCTTGTTGATAATAGCCGCATCAAGTTTTATGCAGTGGAGGAAGAAGAATGATCACAATTAACCTATCAGAAGAACAAGCGAAATCATTGTTAGACAGCTTTGGTTGGCGCTGGTGTGACGATCCAAAATATCACGACAACGTTACAATCGAAAGCAATGTTGCGAGTGAGCTTTTTACTCAGCTTGAGCAGCAATTAATGCCACGCTCAACAAGCGCGGCGGAGTTGGCTGTGTGGAGGCATGAAAACGGCCTTAATGAAATGGATGTTGAAAAGTGGAAGCGTAAAAATGAGGTGTTAGCATGATTTACATTCACTCTTACGGTGTTGGCAAGTTTGGCAGCAAGCAGATCCGAAACATCCACGACACGTTAGAAGAAGCGCAAGCACAGCAACGCGTTTTAGGTGGAGTTGTTCAGGCTTTCGAACCAGTGGAAGATCTGGAAATGCAGGAGGCCATAAAGGAAATCGTTGTTGATGAAGTTTCATGTATAATCGACGAATTGAGCACTAACGCGCCAGGGTCGCCGCGAAACTATGAGCCAGGCTCAACGCAATGGGATTGCTGGAAGGTAAAAACGCTAGGCAACATCCGTGATATTCTGGACGGAAAATTTAACGAAAATTGATAGCTTTTAAAGCGCCTCAATCGCATTCTAAGAGGCGCATTTTTTGGAAAGGTGATTATATGCCTGAATACATAAAACCGTCGCAGTGGTGCGCACAGAAGCAAGAGGAAGCGTTAGAGCGCGGCGACACTGACACAGCGTTGCACTACTTTGAAATGTTTCAACTTTGGAAATCAAGAGGACTGTAAAATGTTTGGACTTAATGAGGCTGAATATAACATTGTTAAACGTGCTGCAAAAGAATGCATGAAGGATCTGAAAGTTGAAGTGACAAGCGGAAACAAATACGATCATATTGCGGCTGGAATTATCACCAAACATCACACGCCGATTTCAACGCTAATCACGCGCACAAAGTTTGTATGGCTTGCTGGCTATATAGCTGGTCGATGGGGCAAGCCTGGCGAGTACGAATAATAAGCACTTGAATCAATGAAGGTTGACGGCGTGTTGTCTGATTGGTAGATTAAACGCCGTGAACATAAGAGGCTCAATAGAGCAAAGCGCGGCGCGTTAGCCGTAAAACTTAATCGGATTGGATCGCAAGGCGAATGACAATCGCGGGAACCGTAACCCGCAACCATTCAGGAGAAT
>OBUZ01000206.1_pt1 | contig 48787 bp, 44 predicted proteins | sample 1494961 | NCBI WGS metagenome assembly OBUZ01 (sample SAMEA2579939, study PRJEB22360) | human gut metagenome | biome: human gut; feature: human-associated habitat; material: faeces | place: Denmark | collected 2008/2010
CAAACAATCCGCCGCTGGAATAATACCGCAGAACGTGAGGGACGTATTCTGGATCACCATAGGCACTCCAGCCATGCGAAGCAGCCTGCTCATTGGAAAACTGCAGGGCATTTTCTGCACTGTAGCCGCCATATTTCTGAATCGCCCACGTTATGTACCCGTTTCCGTAGTTATACCCTTGCAGGGACAGCTTCAGCTTGTCCATGTCCTGTGGGCTGGTGCATCCGGCTTCTCTTAGGCAGTCCGCATAATACTGGATTCCTACCTGTATGGAGTAGTCCGCATCCTGGATGGCATTCGGGCTGTTGGAATACCGGGTGTTGTATGGGCACTCACTGCTCTGCATGGGATCGGTCCCCCGGCCGCCAGATTCCTGCATCATGATTGCCTGTATCACGGAAACGTATTCGGGGATTCCATACTGGTTGGCGTATTTCTGGATGGTTGCCGTATAGGAAAGTACTTCCTGGCTGAGTGCTTCGCTGCTCTCTGAGCTTCCCGAAAATACGGCACCGCCAATAATTCCGACTATGATAACCAGAAGCAGAACCATGACCGCTCCGGCGGCTCCCAGTGCGGCTATCATGGACTGTACGGTTTTCGCTGCCGCTTCCACGGCGGCCTTGGCTGCCTTGAAGGTATTCTCCCCTGCCCTTACCGTTTTCTGTATCCTGCGTACTCCATCGGAAGTCTGCAAAGCTGCTTTCTTCGCCGCCTGTTTCGCTGCCCTTCGTTCCATCTGCTTCTGCATCCGGGCTGTCAGGGCGTCGGAGCTGGCCACACGGAGCTTCTGTTCTGGCTGAATGCTGATCTTCGCAGACGGAGGGGCTGTCTTAATAGTACGCCTCTGTATATTCTTCGGTATCCAGCAGGGCTTTTACGCTCTCCGGCTGGGACTCTTTGGTTTCTTTTTCTTCCAGGAGCAGTTCCATACAGTCCAGAAGCGAGGTCTGGTGTTCCCGGAATCTCCGCTCTGCATTGAAATCGTCCCAGTCGTACTCCCGAAGCTTCTGGATCGTCTCTTCATCCACGCCCTGTTCACGCAGGATCGTCTCTTCCTCTGCTTTCCATTGGTTCCATCTATATTCTTCCTTTGCTTTATTGTAAGCCACTTATGTTTTCCTCCGATCTGAATTTTTGCGAAATCAAATCAGAGTATGGCGGTGCTCTGGTCCGTTCTTCCTGTCTACAGGAATGTCCGGCATTTCTGCTGTCTCCCTGCAAACACGGATCTCCTTTGCAATCATATCTTTACAAAGGCACAGTGTATCGGATGCACCTGTCAGCTAACGGTCAGAAAACTGTCAATTGACGGTCAGTTTTTATCACCTTCTTTCCAGCACAAATAAAATAAGACGAACAATCTTTTTACGGATCATTCGCCCTACTGCTGTTTGTTTTCATTATTCAATTCAAATTTGTAACCTATATCCCTGACACTGACAATGCAATTCCCAGCACCATCTTCAACGATATTCAGCTTTTTTCTCAATCGCTTTACCAGACACCAGATGATATTTTTAATATCACCAACAGAATAATCTTTCCATACAAGCTGGTAAATCTGTTCAAATGTGTATACTCTCATCGGTGTCGCTGCTAATAAGTATAAAAAATTATATTCTTGTCGTGTTAAATGTAACGCTACATCATTCCAAAATACTTTATGTTTCTTATGATCCATTACAAGTTTTCCCTTATTAATCATCGTTTCGGATTGCTTTTGAGTTATTTTTTGTTTATTGTTTCGTCGTGCCAATGAAAAAATCTGCAGATCTACTTCTTCTATAGTGCTATTTATATCCATTACACAATCTGCACCAGCGTATATTAATTCTTTTTTCCATGACATACACAATAAAGAAGATGCATCCGTCAAAATAATAATTGGTATCTGCGTTATCTTTCTAATAGCAGATATAATATTACTTATGTTCTCTTTATAAACGATTACTCCTATTACAAGCATATCATAAGAAAATAAACTCAAATTATGCAGTAAAATTTGTAGATTTTCTGCATAATCTGAGTTTATCTCATTGAATAGTTTTCGATATGATTGATTGTCAAAATATGCTAATATCTTGTATTTTGTGTCTTTCATATTTAATCTATTTTAGCAAAGCAACATTTTCTACTTCTTCACAGGAAAATCATCAAATGTATTGTCAATTTTTTGTGAAGCAATCTCTCTCATCGCATGCTCTTTCAGTTTTTGAAAACTTTCATCACTGACTGCATGTTCCATGCGACAAGCATCAACTTCTGCAATTTGTGGATTAACTCCAACGGATATAAGTTGATGAGTAAAAAAACAATGGCGTTCGTAAATTTTTTCAGCCACATCCCAGCCAAGGTCGGTCAGGTGTATATAATGGTTTTCGTCTGTTGTCAAAAAGCCGCCCTCCCGTAAAGTTCCTACTGCGTAACATACGCTGGGTTTTGAAACCTCCATATACCGGGCAACATCCACGGAACGCACCATACCGAGCTTCTTTTGAAGTATAAGCACGGCCTCCAAATAATCCTCTCCGGCAGTATGAAGTTTCATAGGCAGCTCCTTTCGTCATTAAGCAAGACTCCAGCCAGCCGCACTCTTTCGGATATTGACAAAATCCTGATAGATACCAGGCTGTTTCAAAAGTTCCTCATGGGTTCCTTGCTGTGCAATCTGGCCGTTGTCTATAACTAAAATCTGATCGGCGTTCTGGATGGTATTTAGGCGGTGAGCGATTACAAGCAGGGTCTTTCCCTTCACCAATTCGGAAATAGCCTCCTGAATATAGCTTTCATTGTCCGTATCTACACTTGCGGTAGCTTCATCCAAAATGACAATAGGCGCGTCTTTCAGAATACAGCGGGCAATCGAAATACGCTGTTTTTCACCGCCGGAAAGTGTTGCACCGCCCTCACCAACCACCGTTTGGAATCCGTCGGGCAAAGCCATAATGAAATCATAGCAGCGGGCTTTTCTGGCAGCCTCATAGACTTCTTCTTCCGTGGCATCCGGCTTTCCCATGATGATATTGTTGTAAATGGTGTCCTGAAACAGATACACGCGCTGGAATACCATGCTGATCTGATCCATCAATTCCGACAGAGGTACATTGCGAATATCCACGCCCCTTATCGTCACATTGCCGGATTTTACATCCCAAAGTCGCGCCAGCAAGTTTGCAATGGTGGACTTACCGCTACCGGACGGTCCAACCAGCGCTGTCATAGAATTTTTCTTCATGGCAAAACTGATATGATGCAGAACCTCTTTATCCTGATAAGCAAATGTAACATCGTTGAACAGGACTTCCGGCTGTCCCGGCTGTGCCTGAGCCGGAATATGCTGCTTGCCGTTGTCGGAAAGTTCCGGTTCATCCAATACCGCTTCAATACGATCAAGGGCAGCATTCATCACGGTCAGTCGGGTTGCTTCTCCATAAAGAGCTTTCAGAGGTCCAAAGAGATCAAAGACAAACAGCAGCACGCCCAAAAGATAAGCCAGGGAGAGTACGCCTTCCTGATGTAAAAAAACGGATAAACCGAAGATAGCGGCAATACCCACGCCATAGAGAATGTTTAAGCCAGTGGTCCACGGTGTCATTTTCTGCTCAAACTTCGTATTGACATCCCTTGATTTTTTGAAGTTTTCCGTTAATTCGTCAGATTTTTCTCCGAGCAGATTGTAACTTTTGATAACCCCAATTCCTTCAGCAAAAGACAAGACCGCATCCGTCAAATTCTCGCTTTGGTTTTGACGCCCGACAGCCTCCTTGAAGGAAACCTTATTCATATATTTTGCAACCAGTGATGCCAGCAAGGTAATGATTACCGCAATCAGCCCAAGTCTCCAATCCAGTACGAACATAAAAACAGCTAAAACCAAAGTAGACAGCATATAGCTCATCATGTTGCCAATGGTACTCATAGAAACTTCCTCAATGAATACCATATCCGTACTGAGAACAGAGCTGATTTTGCCAATATTCCCCGATGTAAAGTAACCCATCGGCATTTTTCTTAAATGATTTCCCAACTCCATCCGTTTATCAGCAAAGATCATAAATCCAGCGGCACTTTGCAGACGGTCGCTCAAATAGTGAACCACTGTCTGAACCACTACAACAGCTAATAATCCAAGTCCGACAAACAGACAGGTCTTTCCAGTCAGCGTATTATCAGCAAACCCGGCCAAGACAATAAACGCCATGAAGATCGGCATTTTGGAGAGAATGGACTCGACAAATGCACATAGAAATGCAGCCTGAATACGGCTTTTATACCTCCCGGAGAGGTTCAGGATTCTTGAAATCAATGCAAACATTTATCTTCCCTCCTTTGCAGTAGATACTTTCCACTCGGCGCTGTCCTGAGCCGCTTTCCACAACTTTTGGTATTCTGGGCAAGCTTGAATCAGCTCCTGATGTTTTCCGGTTGCCACCATCTTTCCGTGATCCATAACGCATATTTGATCTGCATTCATTATAGCGGGAAGTTTGTGAGCGATAACTACCAAGGTTTTTCCCTTCACCAGCTCCGCAATAGCAGCCTCCATTTTTTCCTCATTTTCTGGATCAGCATAGGCCGTGGCCTCGTCAAGCACTACAATCGGGGCATCCTTCAATATTGCCCGCGCCAGGGAAATTCGCTGGCGCTGCCCCCCGGAAAGCATTTTCCCCGCATCGCCCGCCATGGAGTGAATACCTTGCGGCAGCTTTTCCAGAAACTCCATACACTGGGCTTTCTTCGCCGCCTCCATTACTTCCTCATCGGTAGCATCCAAACGTCCAAGACGGATATTTTCCAGCAGGGAGGTGTTAAACAGGTACTGATCCTGAGCCACATAGGAAATGCGGCTGTTCAATGCCTCCAGGCTCATATCACAAAGTTTCTGCCCGCCAATGGAAATGCTCCCTTTCTGCGGGTCATAGTAGTGGATCAACAGTTTTGCAAGGGTGCTCTTGCCAGAACCGGATTCACCAACCAGGGCAGTTTTTTGTCCTGCTTTTGCCACAAGGGTAATATCGTGGAGGACTTCGTTTTCCGCTATTATCGGTTTCCCATCTGGGCCAGGCTGTGTCGTCTGATACGCAAAGGAAACATGATCGTAAGAAATGTTAAAATCCTGTCCGTGGAAATCATCCTCAGCAGCTTGCAGCGGTGCCGCATTTAACATCTGTTCAAGTGCCGTGATCTTATAATTCAGATTCGGAATCGTCTCCATAAAGCCCAGTGCTTTCAGGAGAGGAATCCCAATGCTGAGGGAAAGGCAGAGGACTAAAATCAAATCAGGTAAAGTGCTTATGCCACAGAGAACAAACCATGCTCCAAGAGGCAAAGTCAGAATAACAGTGCAGGGCAGCAGACTTCCGTATATCGCCATCCAGGGCCAGGCGGCCTTATACCATGCCAAGGTATAATCCCGATAGTCCGTTACATCCTTGCGGAAGTTCTCGTAAGATTCACTCTCCCGGTTGAAAACCTTGACAACCTCCATACCATTGATGTACTCAATGATCGTGTTGTTCATTTTCTGTGCAGACTGATAGTAGGGACCCATGCGCTTCATTCCAACAGAGTACATAATGACCATGGAGAGCAGGCTGATCGGGATAGAGGCCAAAGACATAAGAGCCAGTTTCCAGTCCGCACAAAACATAGCAACATAAATCACCAGCGGGATCAGCAAATTTGCGATACCCTCCGGGACTGAATGAGCAAGGAGCAATTCCAAGCTGTCCACATCATCGACAAACAGCTTTTTGATTGTCCCTGTCCCTTTTTCCTCCACAATGCCAAGGGGAAGTTTCTCAAACTTCTCTTGCAGAGATACCCGCAGCCGGAACAATGTGTTATATGCTGCTTTATGAGAAATTGATAATCCCCATCCATATAAAACCGCCTGCAAAACAAGACAGATCAAAACCCCTATAACACGCAATAAAACAAATTCTGTCTCAACAGAATCGCCCATAACCAATGGTGAAATGACCTGATAGGCCAGCACAAAAGGCAGGACGCCCATAAGAACGCTGACCAGTACAACGACCGTGGCCACATACATATTTTTCTTATATGGCCCTGCGTACTCAAAGATTTTTTTGAACATAAGCCCTCCTTATATTGAGCCGTACTGTCTGTGCTTCAAAAACAAGAGGCCGCCAAAGTAAAGCGGCCTCTTATCATTATCTTTCTGTCCAGTCAAGGCGGCCCTGACATTCATAATTTCTAAAATTCACTGGCGGATTCGGAAAAAATCCAAAACCTTTTTACTGCCGGATTCGTCCAATGGATAGCTTTCTTTTATTTGCCCTTTTTCCATATGGACTACATACGAACATCCCGCCATCACCAACTCCGGATCATGCGTAATAACAAGAAGCGTTTTGCCCTGATCCGCGAGTGACTTCAAACTACGCGCAACTTCCCGCATATGTTTGAGATCAAGCCCGCTGGTTGGTTCGTCAAACACAATGATCTCCCGGTTACTCACAATGGCAGACGCGATCGCTACCCGCTGTTTTTGCCCGCCGGAAAGAGAAAGCGGGTGCCTGTCTTTATATTCCAGCAGATCAAACTGTTTAAGGATTTTATCCACAACAGTTTCATCCTTGTTGTCCATGCTCAGAAGCACTTCATCCGTCACGCTTTCGGTAAATAGCTGATGGCTGGTATCCTGCATTACCATGTAGCAATGTTTGAGCCGGGCTTTCCAATCAAGGGTTTTCCCGTCAACCTGCAAAAGGCCACACTTCTTTTCCAGTCCGCAAATACAGCGGGCCAGAGTAGATTTTCCAGCGCCATTCAGACCGATAATGGCAATCGTTTCTCCAACAGGCAGTTCTGCACTCGGAATATGGAGGCTTTCCGGTTCCCGCTTTTTATACGCAAAGCAGAAATTTTGAAATTCCATCTGTTTAGCTGTATGCGCCTGATACTGATTCGCAGGCTTCAACTTCGAGAGAGAAAACGGCCGCAGCCCCATTTCTTTTCGAGTGCCATCCGATAAGCTGTCAAATTCAGCAGGCGTGTATTCCCGTTCAATCTCCCCATCTTTTACATACAGCACACGATCTGCAAGATCGTGAAGGTAGTAAAGGCGGTGTTCTGCGACCAGAATTGTTTTGCCCTGCTTTTTCCAGAGGCTCAGGACCTGCCGCAGGTCATCAATAGCAGCCATATCCAAATTAGAAGATGGTTCGTCCAGGACCATAATTCCCGGCAGCAATACACTTGATGAAGCACAGGCTATTTTTTGCTTTTCGCCTCCGGACAGAGCAAACACGCTTCGCCCCATCAAATCTTCAATATGATAATCGGAAACTGTCCGGTCAATCCTTTTCAGGATATCCTCCTGAGGATAGCCTAAATTTTCACAGGCAAAGGCTAATTCACTATCCGTATCCACGTTGAAAAACTGACTTTTGGGATTCTGGAATACAGATCCCACCATAGCAGCCAAGTCATAAAGCGGCGTATCTGATACGCTTTTTCCGTCCAGAAGGACATCGCCCTCTAAATTGCCCTCGTAATAATGAGGCACCAGCCCGTTTACCAAACGGGTAATCGTTGTTTTCCCACAGCCGGATTCTCCCGTGAGTAAAACAAATTCCCCTGTGTTTATGGTGAGATTGACATTTCTAATCCCTCCGCCGCTGGATTCTTCACCATAAGAAAAAGAAACATTTTGAAAATCTATCATGGCAAAATCCCTCCTGCGGAAATTATCGGGGAAGCAATCGCCCAAAACACTACAAAGCAACAAAACAAGATCAGCACCACATCGGCAAAATTGAATTTAAGCTGGCAAATGTTTGTGCGTTTGACAGGAGCGCCGAGGCCACGGGTAATTGCCGCAGCGGAAAGTTCCTCACCGATTTTCACGGAGCAGGTAATCATCGGGATCAGCTTATACTCCAATATTTTTGAAGATTTTTTCCCTCCAAGTTTAATCCCACGCATTTTCATAGCGTCACTGATTGCTTCTGACTCCTGAAAGACAGTTGGAAAGAAGCGGAACATGACCGTTAAGGGGATCGTCACTTCTTTAGGCATATGGATTCTTTCCATGCCGGAAATCAATTCACTGACCGTTGTTGTTTTCACTGCATAGGCAGCAATCGCAACACTGGGAAGGATTCGGCAGAAGAATCCTGTTGTAAACAGAACGAGGAAATTCAATATTCCCGTAAGGTGCGGCAAAACATAAATTTGAACAGCATAAAAAGCAGAAAACACAGCAATATAGCCCACAGCTTTTGCACATTGTTTCGAGGTAAGCAGCAATATAGCCGGAACCGTACAAAGAACAAGGCGGATCAGCCCCATAGCTTCTCCGCCTGTTCCACCCATAACAAAAATGCTTATGATGAAGATGAGCAACAGTTTTGTACGCGGATCGAGCCGTAACCCTTGTTCTGTTTTTTTGCTGAGCAGAATTTCCCGCGCCATTATGCAATACCGGCACGCTGGAAGTGCTTTTTGCAAATGGCTTTCCCAATCACACCTCCGACAAGGCCAAACACAAAGCAGGCAACCAGCAGAATAGGCGCAATCCACATAGGCATATATGTATTAAGGGTAGCTGCATATTCAGCGCCGTATCCTTCAGTCAACATTACCATATAGCTTTCACGGTTCAGGAAAATGGGAGCAAAGTTGCCAAACACCCAGATGCTGAACACGCCGCAGGAAAGAACTGTACTCTTTGCACTTTTGTAGTCCGCCTTTTTCAGGATCACGTCGGCCAACAGACCGCCAACGAGACCAGTTACCATAGTAAGATAGCCGTTGCCGAAGAACACCATGATTAGGCCAATCAGGAAACCCATGATTGCAGTCATCCCGAATTTTTTAGCCTTTGTAACATACAGCATATAGGGGATGCCGCCAATCAAAGGGCACAGTACCGCCATCAGCGGAATAAAAATGGGGATAAAGCCAAGCATCGCCACCAGCATAACAATCACGACATAGATGACGGTGTAGATGCCGATAGTAATTAAATCTTTTCCCTCAAGCCGGGAACTTTTTTTCTGGGAACTCATACCAGTATCCTCCTTATATCTGAGAAAATGAAAATGTGGTGTGGTTAGAGTGTTCTAACCACACCACATATAATAGCAATTTGCGCCCACGATTCCAACCCAAAACCAATTTTATTCTACCCAAAATCAGTATTTTTGCATTTATCCAATCGTAGCTTCTGCTTTATAGTTTTTCGGATTCACTCCGTATTTCCTTTTGAAGGCCGCTGCGAAATTGCTCGCTTTTGAATATCCCACCAGTATAGCCACCTGGCTGACATTCAAATTACTTTCTAACAGCAGGCTTGCCGCCTTTTCTAACCGCTGGTCGATGACATACGCATGAACCGATGTTCCGAACAGGGAGGAAAAGCCCTTCGTCAATTTTGAAGTGCTGATATTGACCTGCCGCGCCAATTCCTCGCAGCTCGGAGCCAGGGCAAGCTGGCTGTCAATAATTCGCTTTGCCTCTATGATGGAATCCCGGTCACTTCTGGAAATTGCAACGTAGGTTGACGCGAGAATACTCAGCTCCAGGACCTCGCTCAAATATACCGATAGCAGCTCAAAGACCTTGCTTTCCAGAAACAGGTATCCCAACCCGCCGCGATATTGCGTAAAATCTTTTACCTCCGCAAAAATGTGTTCCATATACGGGGTAACGCTCACTTTTGAAATTCCTGTCAGTAATTTCTTTTCATAAGCGTTTATTTCACTATCTTCAAAGTAGTCATTCAAAATTTTGTGAAAATAGGGCATGGGAATTTTTATATTCTTGAAAAGAAAATCTTTCTTCCCGGAATAACACAAGTATTCCATTTTACCATGTCCTCGATAAATGCAGGATTCGCCTTTCTGGATGCTGACACTTTGACGCGCATCTGCAATATTCCACGATACGCCATCATTGAAGCAAAATAAAAGTTGAATATAATCTTCGCAGCTTACACCCTGCACATTCATATCTGAAAAATAGTTCATTTTCCAGTCTGATACAACAGCTCCTTGCTTTGTAACAACTTGCGAAATCTGACCTGTTCCCATATCAGCCGGAATATCTATTGTCACTGTCTGCGGAGAGTTGGAGAGCAGATCGTGATACAGCTTCGTCATATATTGGTTTGTCATCGTGCGCCCTCCTTTTTCTAGTTAGTCGAAGCTAATCACATAATACTTTATATTTGTTTTTTAGTCAAGGTAATCTAAACTATTGACTACTCTCTAAGAGTCAACATATTAATTTTCAAAGTATGCCGTATCCCATGATCGTTCCGTTATTGATATCATAGCTTCTCTTGTTCACGGCATCACTGGAGTTTCCCTCTACCGTATATACGGTACTTCCCTCAGTTTTCTCCACGATTCCCACATGGTCTGAGGTTCCGTCCCCGTTCCAGTCAAAGAAGATCAGGGTTCCGGGTGCTGGCGAGTATCCTCTGCTCTTCCATTTCCCCTTGCTCTGGAACCATGCGATTCCGTCATCGCACAGGGAGAACTTCGGCATCTTGCCGCTTTCGATCAGTCCTGCCTGATCCCCACACCAGCTGGCAAAGCAGGCACACCACGCCACATGGCTGTCAAATCCATACCATGACCAGAACTTCTGGCCTCCCTGATTTCCAAGCTGAGTCAGTGCCACGGATACGATCTGGCCGTTGCCTCCAAACAGGCCGGCAAACAATCCGCCGCTGGAATAATACCGCAGAACGTGAGGGACGTATTCTGGATCGCCATAGGCACTCCATCCATGCGAAGCAGCCTGCTCCTTGGAAAACTGCAGGGCATTTTCTGCACTGTATCCCCCGTAGTTTCGGAGCGCCCACGTTATGTATCCGTTGCCGTAGTTATACCCTTGCAGGGACAGCTTCAGCTTATCCATGTCCTGGGGGCTGGTGCATCCAGCTTCCTTCAGGCAGTCCGCATAATACTGGATTCCCACCTGTATGGAATAGTCGGCATCCTGGATGGCATTCGGGCTGTTGGAATACCGGGTGTTGTATGGACACTCACTGCTCTGCATGGGATCACTTCCCCGCCCACCGGATTCCTGCATCATGATTGCCTGTATCACGGAGACGTATTCGGGGATTCCATACTGGTTGGCGTATTTCTGGATGGCTGCCGTATAGGAAAGTACTTCCTGGCTGAGTGCTTCGTTGCTCTCTGAACTTCCAGAGAATGCCGCACCGCCTATGATTCCAACTATGATAACCAATAGAAGAACGATTACTGCTCCGGCGGCTCCCAACGCAGCCATCATGGACTGCACGGTTTTCGCTGCCGCTTCCACGGCGGCCTTGGCTGCCTTGAAAGTATTCTCCCCTGCCCTCGCCGTTCTCTGTATCCGGCGGACGCTGTTAGAAGTCTGCATGGCTGCTTTCTTGGCCGCCTGCTTCGCTGCCCTTCGTTCCATCTGCTTCTGCATCCGGGCTGTCAGGGCGTTGGAACTGGCTGCCCGGATTTTCTGCTTTGGCTGGACACTAATCTTCGCAGACTGGGGAGCCGTCTTGATGGTACGCTTCTGCATGGTTTTTGGCCCCGGCTGCATCTTCGGCTTCTCCCTGATCCGAATGGTTTCCGGCTGTTTCTGACGGATGGCATTCTGCCTTGCGGTATCTACGGCTGCCTTTTTCCGGTTCTGTTCCCGGATGGAGGATTGCTTCGTTCCTGCTAGTTCCTGCCCATTCTGGATTCTCGGTGTCTCCCTGGCTGCCCGGATCTTCTGTTCTTTCGTTTTGACGGCATCTGAAATCGCCTTTTGCCGCTTGGCTTTCTGAATCTGGACTTCCTGGTTTTCCCGTTCCTTGACCTTCACACGGGATGCCCCCTGTTCCCGGTTTTTTTGCTTCGGTGCTTCCCGACTGACCGGATCGGGAGCCTGTGTGTCCCCTGTTCCTCTGGCAGCTTCTTTCTCCGCTTCTTTTCTGCCAGCGGCTCTCAGTTTGATCTTCTCGTAGGAAGTCTGTGCTGCTGTCTTTCCGGCTCTGGTTACAGTTCTGCCTGTCTTTCTTGCAGCCCATTCCTCTGCGGATGTGACTTTCCCACTGGCATACTCGGATGGGGACTGTTCTCCCATGTCATTGTCCCTGGCATTTGCGATGGTCTGGAATTTTTCCTTGCTCTCCAGTATGGCCGTCCGCATCAGCTCCTTGGGGATTCTGGAGGCAGGATTTTTGGTCTTTGGTTTTGTTGTAACTTCTTTGGTTTTGATATCCTTCATCTCTCACCTCCAGTCCCGGCTTGTCCCGCTCTTACGCTTCGCCCGGCTTGGTCGTCATCAGGCGGTACAGCTTTGTATTTCTTGGAAACGAATTTTCAAACGGCACCAGATTTCCGGAACAGCGGATCAGACCATGGCCGGCACCCACATTGGTGATGTAGGATAACTGGTTGTCTGAAATATTCAGAAGTGCCGCCAGCTCATCCCGGTCGGTGGTAGCCTGATTCAAAAGGATCAGGAACTCACTGTTCGCCAGCATCAGGCGGGCGGTATCGGATTTCAGAAGTTCCTCAACGTTCTGGGTAAGTCCGGTTACAAATCCGGAATACTTACGGATACGCTTGTACAGGCGGTAGAAAAAGTCCGCACTGTATTCATAGCGGAACAGCAGATAAAACTCATCCGCAAAGATCCATGTCGTTTTTCCCTTCTTCCAGTTCTGGATCACACGGTTAAAAATCGAATCCAGTGTGACCAGCATGCCAAGGGGCATCAGCTGTTCGCCCAGCTCCCGGATGTCATAGTCGATGATACGGCTCTTCGTGTTGACATTGGTTTCCTGGGCAAAGGTGTTCAGACTGCCATTGATAAACAGTTCCGAAGACAGAGCCAGCCCTCTGGCTTCTTCTTCCGGCTGGAGCATGAGTTGTCGGTACAGGTCCTTTAAGGTCGGCACCTGCCCTTTGTAACCGCCCCTCATATAATCCCGGTACACATCTGCGGTGCAGCGGTCAAGGATGGATTTCTCCTTTGCCGAAAGGTTTCCGGCTCCTACGAGCTGCTCAAACAGGGACAGGATAAATTCGGACTTTTCAATCAGAGGGTTGCGGTCATTGCCATAGGCAGAATCCATATCCAGTGCATTCAGATGGGTATCGGAGGTTGCCGAGATCCGGATGACCTCTCCGTTTAAGGCTTCCACCAGAGAAGCAAACTCCGACTCCGGATCGAGGATGAGGATGTCATCTTCCGTGGAAAGGGCAAGGTCTACGATCTCCTCTTTTGCCGAGAAGCTCTTGCCGGAGCCGCTGACACCCAGTCGGAAAGAGTTGCCGTTTAACAGCTTCCTTCGGTCTGCCACCAGCATATTTTTGCTGACGGCATTCTGCCCATAATAGATGCCTCCCGGCTGCATGATTTCCTGCGTATGGAACGGGATCAGGACGGCGGTGGATTCTGTAGTAAGGGTACGCACTGCATCGATTTTCCGCAGGCCATACGGCAGGACGGTATTCAATCCATCGACCTGTTGCCACTTCAAAGTTGCCATCTGGCAGAGGTGTTTTCTCGCAATGGAATACAGGGTTTCCGTATCGGAGTCCAGTTGTTTCTTGCTGTCTGCCATATGTACCATTGTCAGGATGCCGAACATCATCCTCTGATCCCTGGTGGTCAGATCGTCCAGCATTTCCTTGGTCTCTTTTCTCTGCAGCTCCATGTCATAGGGAACTACGGCTGAAAAGTTATTGTTGGCATTCTGGCGTCTCTGCCAGTTGGTGACGTTTGTCTCCACGCCCAGCAGTCGGTTCTGGATCTCACGCACCGCTTCGTCTGTCGGTACGGGGATGATATCAATGGACAGCATCAGGTTCCTGCCAAGGCTGCACAGTTCGGAGATCATCTCATCCTTTACATAGCTGGCGTAATCTTCCATAAAAAGGACTCTGCCGTACTGCTCGCCCAGCTTGAAATGGTCGTTATGGAATTCCATCGTGTCCGGGCAGATCCAGTCTTTGAAGCTGTGTCCTTTTTTCGCAAAGGCTTTCATGTCAAATGGAAAACTCTGTGGAACGTCTGCCTTGAAAAAGTCCCGGAAGATCTGTAGCCTCTGCTCTGCATCCAGCTCTTCCCCAATAGAGGACAGCTTGGCCAGATGGGTGATGATGTCCGTTCCCACACGTGCGAAATAGGTTCTGGCTTCATCGATGTTTTTCTTGTGGACGCTGATGGTCAGATAGCGTTCCTGGTAGATACTGTTGTTGGTACCGGAGATCTTGGAAAGGAGCATGTCATTGTACTCTTTCCGGTACTCGTCCAGACCGTCCCCTTTCATCGGGATCAGCAGGGACTGCTCAAACTCTTCCTTGTTGATTTTACGATTGTTCAGGGTGATCTTCGCCGTACAGCCAGAATCCAGTGCATTTAAAAGTTCAGAGTAGTCCAGGAACATTTCCGTCTTGTCCGCTTTACTGGCAATGGAATAGTTGATATCCGTAAACCGGAATGTCCTGGAATACTTGCTCTCCACCTGAAAAATACCATCTGGCCAGATCTTGCGAATCGGGATGGCCTGCTGGACAGACTTCGGTACTTTAAATTTTTCCTTGTCCTGTTTCAGTGTCTGACTCAGGGTTTTAATCAAAGGCATCACCCCTTCCTCTTCGCTTCTTTGGTTTCTTCTGTTTCGTCCGCTTCTTTTCCAGAAGTTCCGCTCCGTTTCCCATCATTTTCTCACCCAGCCGCAGGCTCTCTTCCATGCAGGAAAAGTACAGGTTCTCCGACTTAAATACCAGCCGCTTCGGGTACAGCAGTTCGGATTTAATGACTACCCATGCAAACTGTTCTGCCGTCATGCCGTGGTAACGAAAAAAGCCGCAGGCTGCAAAGGGAGCCGCCCCAAGGATGCACAGCCATCCGGTTACCTGTTCCCCGGCATATTTCCGGGTGACAAAATAGATTCCAAGGGCTGCCAGGATCGCCAGTACCGAAAATAAGCACTGCCGGAAGCTTAAGCCCCAGAACATTGACTCCTGATAGTCTCGGATTTCTTTATTCATTTTCACTTCCATGTTGTTTTCTACCTTTCTCTTTGTAATCTCTGTTTTTTCTTTTGTTTCTGTTTTGGTACATCCCTTTGCCGGATGCCATTTCTTTCCATAAATCTTTTTGTTCCTTCCGGATCAAGCTCTGCCAGTTTTTTCAGGTCGAATGCAACCCTCTGGAAAATGCAGTAACCGGAGGATGCGGTATCCGGCTGTATCGTTCCCAGCTTATGCTGCTTTATAAAACGAAGCTTTTCTTTGCTGAAATTGTGGTCGATATAGGCTTCATTGATACCGCCCAGCGGAGCAAAAGGCAGGTTTACCGTAAGGTCTGCAAAGCTTTCCGGGTATCCATCTTCCATATGGTAAAGCCCGATATAGAGATTGTCATCGCTCATGTAACTGTCTACCCTGAGAAATAATTCCTCCCGGCCATACTGCCAGTCGTAGCTCAGTGTCTTTGGTTCTTCCATTTTTTTCGCCTCCTATAATCCCATGATTTCTTTTACGATACGGTCGGATGCCTTGACTGCCCCGACCAGTACCAGCAGGTTAAATACCAGTTCCCCGACGTAATTCCAGACAATGGTCACGGCGGACAGGCTGGTGTCCCCGATGGCCGGCGGACTTGATGCAAACACCGAAAAGATGATGCAGGCCAGTGCGATGATGGCTCCTTCCAGACATACCCCGGCGTAGGAACGGATAAAGTTCTTTCCTACAGACTGGGTTGGCTCCCCGGCAAAGGTTGCCAATGGAATCGGTGCGATGGCTGTGTACATATACAGCTTAAACATTCTCCCGTATACAGTCAGAATCATGACAAATGACAATACCGTAATCAGCAGGCTTCCTAATAAAGTTACGATCCACAAAGGGATAGATTCCAGCATCCCCACCGCTTCGATCTTGTCCACGATCTCCGAGGGCAGCTCCGTTACAGTTCCACCCGCCATCCCGGAGTGGGACATGATGTTTGTCACGATGCCCTGCACAACGGAAAAGATCGCAGTCAGAAGCTCCATGCCGGACATAACGGCTCCCTGTGCCAGTGCAAAACGGATAAAGGCTTTCACTACGTGTTCCGGCTTTTTCATATCCGTGAAGCTCCCACAGGTTTTTACCAGCCCTGCCGCAAAGAACAGAACCAGCAGGCCGTACCCGATGGCTTTCAGTCCACCGTTGATGTTCGTCATCACGCTCCAGATTGCCCCGCCCTTGAAATTCTCCGGGCTTTGCGTCAGCAGTGTCCAGATTTCAGCCAGCTTGTCGCTCCAGGTCTGCAAGGCAGAATTTAGATTCTGTACGATCCAGTTATCACTCAAACAGTTTCACCTCCCATCCTCAAAAGTGAACAGGGAGCCGGCATTTCGCATGGCTCCCCTTCTGGACTCTTCTCCTATCCCATGATCAGGTCCAGGATCTCTTTTGCAAAGGTAATGATGATACCGCCTGCCAGTGTCAAAAATCCGTTTGCCCTCTGGCTTGGATCGTGGCTCTTTAAGGACAGACCGACCTGCACGATACCAAATCCCAGCAGAATCAGGCCAATGGCGCGGATCAGGGAAAAGATAAACGTGGATAGGTTATTGACTACGGTCAGCGGATCGCCTGCGGCATAAACGCAGGTCGCCCCAATGCAGATCGACAGTACCATGACTGCATACAGAGCAAACAGTTTCTTCTGCCCTCTCTTCATCTTTAGCGGTGCGGTCTCTTTCCTGATTTCTGTGTGTTTCTTATTTTTCAGTAAATTCATTGGCATTCCTCCCATCAAAAAAGCTCCCCGATGATGTCCTCATCCAGAAGCAGTTCGTAATCGTCATATCTTGTTTCGTCAAATGTAAAATCGTCATGCGCCAGCGGTGCTTTCGCATAATTGAACGGGCCGGCACCTCCGTCCTCGGTATACCGGATGTTGGGATGCTTCATCAGGTCATACTTGGCATCCAGTATGGGCCGCTCCCCGCGGATAAACAGAAGTGCATTCTGGTTATCCAGCATACGGACTTCATCCGGCTGTAACAGCTCCCTTCCGCTCTGCTGGAAGTTGGTGGAGTAGCTGCCGGATTTTCCTTTGGTTTGCCCGTAGGTGTTGGTGTCTATGGTTTCTTTCCCCAGTAATTCTGATACATATTTGTGTGTCTCTTTTTCATTGCCGCCCAGGTACAAAAACTCATCGCAGTTGCCCACCAGACTTTCCCAGGAGTCCTTGAACAGAGCCTTTAGCTGGCTCATGTTCTGGATGATGATGCTGCAGTAAATGGAACGGGAACGGCAGGTTGCCAGGATCTTCTCAAACTCATTTGGCAGGGATACGTTTGGAAACTCATCCATGATGCAGTTGACCGGAACCGGGAGGGCACCGCCATGCACACGGTCTGCCATGTAATAAAGCGTCTGGAAAAGCTGGCTGTAGATCATGCCTACCAGATAATTCAAAGAGGTGTCTGCATCCGGGATACAGCAGAAAAGGGCAACTTTTCTTTCTCCCATGTTGGAAAGATCCAGTTCATCAGTATTGGTCAGCTTGGCAATCTGCGGCAGATTGAAGGCTGCCAGCCGGACACCTACACTGATCAGGATGGACTTGGCGGTCTTTCCTGCCGCCTGCTTGTAAATGTGATACTGCTTGACGGCAATGCTGTCCGGGTCCCGCATCTCCAGACGGTCAAACAAAATGTCCAGAGGGGACTCGTAGTCCTCGTCCTCTTCTTTTACCTGTGCCGAGCCTAACATCTCCATAATCATGGCGAAGTTCTGTTCTTCCGGCGGAGCTTCGTGGAGCAGATACAGCATCAGTGCCTGAAGCAGTGCGGTTTCGCTCTTCTCCCAGAAGGGATCGGAGGACTGGGAACCTTTGGGTGTGGTGTTTTGTATCAGATTGGAAATAAGACGGAGCACGTCTTTGTCATCGTGGACATACTCGAATGGATTGTAGCAAAAAGATGTGTCGGGATTGATGAGGTCAAAGACACGCACCTCATATCCTTTCTTTTCCAGCAGACCGCCTGTCTTTCGGAGCAGCTCGGCTTTCGGATCGGTGATGACCATCGAACAGCAGCACTGCATGATGTTTGGCAGGGCAAAGCCTCTGGATTTTCCTGCACCGGAGCCTCCCACTACGAGAATGTTGAGACATCTGCGGTGCTTGTGGGTGTCAAGGCTAATGCGGAAGTTCTGTGTCAGCAGGATGTTCTGGGAGTACGGCTTCTTGCTATATTTCTTACAGATCTGCCGGGCATCGCCCCATCTGGCAGAGCCATGTTCTTCCCCTCTGCGGTAGTTCTTCTGACTGGAATAAAAAATGCCGATCCCGGCTGCGTAAAGTAACGTGCAGACCAGCATCGACTTGATGGTGTATTCCGTATAATGAAACTGGAAGGGATGGTTCAGCTTTTCTGTGAGAACCTCCATCAGCTCGAAAAGATTCCTGCCCGGCTGGATGGCATCCGCAAGCAGGATTGCTACCCACCAGATGACAGGCAGTCCGGCAAGCCAAATCACCCAGTCTGACTTCCGGCTGTTTGTTACCGGGATGGCTGCTGTTTGGGCCTCTCTGCTCTTGGCAGGTCCGTAATGTGGAAGCTGTCCACTCCCGGAACGAGGGCAAGGCTGCTTCCATTCTCCCAGTTTACGTGGATCTGCCCTGCATCGTCTACCATATCCACCTTACCTTTTAAGCCGGGTGGCATGTGGCTCTCCCCCTCCATGCTGTTAAGCGTGATCTCGGTTCCCAGCGGATATCTTCTCCGCATGGCTTCTATTCTTTCTTGTGTCATATTTCTGTATATTTGTACCACATCCTTTCTTCATCTTCCCCTTCCACGGTATGGGCGGTATCTGGATTTCATGATCTTTAACAGGACGCTGTCGATCCCATCGGAATAGCGTCCGTTTTTCAGGTATGTGTCCCGGAGCTGGTTTAAGGCTTCCACGGATTTGCTGTGTTCGGCTTCTGTCAGGTAGAGCTTTCCCTCTTCCTGCTCTGCCAGCTTCAGAACCAGATCCCGTGTGGTATCCACCGGAAGCCCCTGTTCTTTTTCCTGCCGGAACACTTCCCGGAGTGCATGGATCAGCATGTGGTTCATGATCCGGTCCATCTTTACATATCGCATTCTTGTCATAGGCGAGCCTCCTTTTTTCCTCTTTTTTCTCAACCACAACATACCACACTTCCTCCCGGAAAGCTACTGCAAAAGAGCCGGAAAAGCCCCTTTTTATCAGCGTTCCGGAGACTTTTTACTCTTGGCAGGTTTCTCCGTTTTTTCCTCCGGGATGGCAAATTCATCGGTCATAAATTCCTGCTCGCTTTTGCCAAGGTTGCGGTCTACCTGCTTGCCAATGGAATAGGCTGCACTCTTTACATCCTGGATAAAGGAGCGGAGTTCTTTCGGATCTTTCTGTCCGAATGCCTGCATCTGGCATACCTTGTCAAAGGAAAAACCGGAGACATCCACGCCGTATTTCTGTGCTGTCACATACGCCGCACAATAGGCCTGTGCCGATACCCCTGCCCGGCTGTAGCTTCCATCGTGATGGTCAAGGGATGCACAGGCCAGCTCCCGGCTGATGGAATGGAACGTTGCATTTTCGCTCATGCCATTTCGGACATAGATCGTCCGCTTGTTCGGGATGTACTGTGCCTGTACCTTATCCGGCAGATTGTCTGCGATCTGAATCCGTACCTCGCTGTCGGTCAGCAGTGCTTCCATCAGCTGGTCCATCGGCTTTGGCTCTGCCTCTTCCGGCTGCTTGGTACGGATCTGGCTGATGTCATAGGCTTTCTGGATGGAGTACCCCTGCTGGATGACACCGTCCTTTTCATATTCCTGTCCGACAATGAAGTTGTATCCCTTGCTTCCGGTCTTGACTACCTTGCCTTCTTCCTTCCATTTTTCAAAGGTCTTGACCTGCCGGATCTCCGGATTCTGTGCATAAAGCAGGAACAGGTTGTCTGTCCTCTGCGGCTTGCACTGTCCCATAAAATCAAGGAATCCTTTTAAGGAGTTCCCATTCCGGAAGACCGCCTGTGCCTTTCCATCGATCATACCCCAGATTTCTTCCCTCTCCTGCTTTTTCTGTGCGGCATATTCTTCTTTCGATAACCGCTGGGCGGACTGCTCCTGCGAGTCCTGCCCTAAAAATTTTGTCAGGTCCATCTCCTACCTCGCTTTCACCTTTCGTTTATTTCTTGCTTTCTTCTGCGTTTTCCTTGGTCCACGGTTCTTTTCCCGGCTCCGCTTCTGGGATTCCTCTGCTTTCTCCCGTTTGATGTTCTCCAGCTCCCGGCGGACACTGGGACGCTCCTGTTCCCTCTGCCCTGCATCAGTCCCTTTTTCCTGCCCGGTAGAAATATTTCTGCTGTGCAAGGAAGAGCCGGACAGATTCTCTTCCCCCTCTTCCTGCACCGGGATAAAATTTTCCGGTTCGGAAAACTCCTTTTCGGGATGATTCTGGTTCTTTTCCTCTTCAGAAAAGTCCATGTCACCGACCTGGAATGCTTCGTCCAGATCGCTGATCTCGAACTGCACCTCGCCCTCCGGCATCTGTACGGTTTCCTGTACTGCTTCGGTTTCCGGTGCTTCCATTCCGGCAGTTACCTCATGGACAGCTTCCCCGACTTCGCTTCTTACAAAATCAAGGTTCATCTTATCCATGACACGGTTGACTTTGGCTGCGTCATCCGCAAAGACCATGACCTCGCTCATCTCCGGGTTCTTTTTATCCCGGATGATCACATAGAGCAGTCCCCGTTTCCTGCCCTCACTGCAGAATTCTCTCAGGCGGTCGGACGGCACGGTAAAGAACTTCAATGGCTTGTTCTCCTTTAACATCCGCACCATCCGGGTTCTGCCCCTCGTTTTCTTCTGGTCTTTTAATACGGCGGCAACAAATACCGCCAGATGCTTTGCCAGCGTACCCGAAAGCCTGAGCCCGTGGTCCACGCCGTCCAGCGAATACCGGACGATCTGGTCCGCCGCATCGCCTCCATAATTCATATCATTCACCTGCTTTCTGTTCTCGGTTGTCTGTTTTTCTCCGTCTGCTCTTCCTGTTCTGCCTGCCTCTGGATCTGCTCTGCCAGACGCATCTTTTCTTCCATCTCTCTGGACTGCTGTTCGATCCGGATACAAAGGCGAATATCCTTCCGAAGCGGCTTTAGTTCTTCGGTGATCTGACCGATCCTGGCACTGTCCGGTTCGCTCCGGTAGAGCCGCTTCCGTTCTTTGGTGAGTGCCTGCACCTGTTCTTCCAATGGAATTCGGTAGACAAGCAGCTCTTCACGGGTGGTGATCTGATGCTTCTGGAGAAATTCCATCTGCTCGATCCTGGCATCCAGTTTCCGGATATCTGCCCGGAGCACCGGGGAGATCCTTTTGGGTTTCTGCTTCAGAACACCCATCTGGTACAGATAGGAATAGTACAGGGCCTGTATCCCTTTTAACTTCTTTTTCGGGGGTCGGGAAGCTCCTTCTTTTCCAGCAGGTGTCCTGCTCTTTGGCTGCAAGATCCACTGTCGGATGCCCTCTTCCGAATAATTCTTCCCAAGGCTCCGCAGACGGATATACCGTTCCATTCCCGGTGCTTTTAATGCAATGTACTTCCGGTTCAGCTTCCACTGGTATCCCCTCTGCTTCATCTGCTCCAGAAACTGTTTCCATGTGAAGCTTTCTGCCACCGCATCCCGGATATCCAGACGGATGGAAGTTCTCCAGGTCGGCTTTCCGTCCTGTTCTGCCATCCACTGGGCATAGGATTTCCCCTTGCTGTTTTTCGGTTCGATGACGGATAATCCGTATTTCAGGCATAAGGCATCCGATGCTTTCCTCACATCCTCGTAGTAGCTCCTGCTGTTGCTGTGGTACTTTTTCCCATCTTCCATGCTAACGGAATTGAACACGATGTGGTTGTGGTAATGCTCCGTATTCAGATGGGTGGTGATGACTGCTTCGTATTTTCCCTGAAGGAGCCTTTCTGCCATTTCCATGCCGATCTGGTGAGCAAGCTCCGGGGTGACTTCCCCTTTGACAAAGCTCTGCACCAGATGGTACCCCTGTACTCCGTCCATCTTGTGGTATCGTTTCTTCGTAGCTACCATATCTTGATAGGCAGTCTCACAGACGCAGCCGATGGCATCCTCAAAAACGGAACGCTCCGTCTTGTCCCGATTCATGGCGTAATCGATGGCTTCTTCCAGAGAGCCGGCACTTTGTCCTTTCTTTGTGGTCTTATCCTTGTTTCGAATGTAAGTAATGGAATTGTCCAGACGGCTGACCGGGATGATACTGGTGTATGCCATCGGCTACCATTCCTCTTTGACCAGCCTCCATGTCTCTTTCGTCATGCGGAGCATTTCCCGAATATTCTCTTCCCCTGCCATCCCACATCCATTGGCTACATGGGCAAGCTGATTGGCATTGTTGCACAGACCGGATACTTTCCTTAAAAGTTCGGTATGATGCTCACAGGGTCTTGCCCGGACTTCGCCGCCCATGACAATGGAACGGATGTATTCCTCACGGGACAGGCCGCTTTTTTCTACCTGCTCTTCCAGAAAACGCAGCTCCTTTGTATTGAGGCGGACTGGTATCACATGGTTTCTTTTTCTCATCTCTTCACCTGCTTTCCAACGGGTTATTGATCGTTTCCTTACATTTCACGGTTTTTCCAGATCAGGAATCCTGTCAGCACGCCAATGGCTACGGCTGCAGCAATGATCTTTTTCTTCATATAGGCCTCACCCCCTTTCCGGTACCTGGCACAGCTCCATCGGGGCAAGCATGATTCCCCTCTTTTCCATCTCTTTTGCAAATTCCAGAAGGTTCCATTTCTTCCCATCGATCATGGCAGAATCGGCATCCAAATAATGGCAGGTGGATACATTCCGCTCTCCATTTGGGGCATTCTGCACAAGGCTTTCCCCGTCTGCCAGACGGAATAGTTCCTCTCCCTGGCTGTTTACAAAACAGATGCACACGCCTTGGTCGATGATCTCCTTCCGTTTCATCCGGCACCGCTCCAGTGCCTCATCCTCACGCTTCCCAGCTATGAAAAGACACATTGCAAAAACTCCCATTACTCCTCCGGTCATTGTGCCAAGTATAAATCCCAACATTTTTTCGTTCTCCTTTCGTCTGTTTACGGCTCGGTATGGGGGATTGGGGTTCTCCCCAAAGTGCGTTTGGATATCCAAACGCTATGCTTGCAAAACCAGTCGCATTTTGCTTCGTCCCCTCTGAACCTGTCGTTTTTCGGAATTATTCGTTTTCTTTGATTTTGCTTAACCCATCCAGCGTGGTACAGATGATATGGAGTCTGTCAGCCATGCTGATCTCCGTGTTCATCGTCCCGGTGGTCTCTTTTCCGCAGACGACCACCATCCTGCACCGCCTTAAGATCTGGTGGGACATTCTCCGCATGGCCTGCATATCCTCTGCATCCCCATCATCAAGGAATGGGGAAAAGCTGTACTGCGGGCAGATCGGCACATATCCCAGTTCGTAGATCTTCCGGCAGTACCGCTGTACTTTGGTCTTTCCCTCTTCTGCAGAACAGCAGACATAAGCAAGTGCCTGTTCCAATACGACCATCTCCTTTCCTGACCGGACAGGTTTCCTCTGCCCGGCATTTTTCCAAAAAGAAACACCCACAAAGCATTCCGGCTCTGTGGATGTCTTGTGGACATCTGGATTCTTCTCTTTCTTTTTTCAGATGTCTGGCAGACATCCGGTTACTGCGATTCTTCGTTTTCTGCTTCTTCCAATGCTTCCAGTGCGATGCGGACACGGTCGCTTCCCAGCTTATAATACGCATCCGTTACCTCAATACCGACTGCCTGATAGCCTGACTCTGCCGCCGCAAGAATGGTAGTACCAGCTCCGGCAAACGGATCTAAGATCAGGCCGCCCGGCTCACAGATCTGGATGACATCCTTCATCAGCTGGAGTGGCTTTTCTGTCACATGGATGCGGTTCTGGGGATTCCCATAACGGAACACACCCGGAAGGCAGGACACCGGGCGGTTGATCGGCATCGGGCCGTTGCTTCCCCACACGATATATTCTGCCTGCTGGCGGAACCTGCCTTTCTGCGGACGGGAGTTTCCTTTGTCCCAGACTGCGGTTCCTCGCCAGATCCAGCCTGCCCACTGGAGGGCATCGGTGATAGACGGGTACTGTCTCCAGTCAATAAAAAGGCAGATCGGAGCCCCTCTCTTGCAGGCTTTCCGCACATCGTACAGCCATTCTGCCATCCAGTGGGTCCAGGAACGCTGGTCCTTATTATCCCCATCAAAATCCGGCAGGGCGTTTTCCGCTTTCATACTGCTATACTTCTGGTTGGTGGTACGGTTGCGTTCATTCTGCTTGGTTCCCCCGGACGCATAGGGCGGATCAGTCACGACTGCATCAAAGATCCCCGGCTGGAATCCTTTGACCAGCTTTAAGGTATCCCCATGCAGGATACGCCAGTTCTCCCCTCCGGCAGACTCATCCGGCATGCAGTCCGGTTTTAAAAGATCTTCAAGTTTCAGGGTATTTTCCATAGGCATCATCCTTTCGGTCGCTTATTTTCCAGATTTCTCTGGAAGTGCTTTTCTTTCTGGAACTGCTCATCGGCAGGTATCCTCTTTTTTCAGTGTTTCTTTTTTGGGCGTTCTGGGCTGTTCACGGTGGTTCGACAGTTCAGTTTCCACATATTCACTGATGATCCCCAGTGCTTCATAGTAATTGCCGCTCTTGTAGACACGGTCTGCCATCTCGTTGGCCTGTTGGGACATTCCGGCACGTCTCAAAAGTCTTGCAGCATCCCCAAGGATGGAGAAAATATTTCCGTCATGCCCTAAAAGTTTGAGTTTTGGACGGAGCTGCTTTTGTTCCGGTTGTTTTTCCTGTACGCCATTTTCCGGTACTTTCATCTGTATCTGGAAATCTGAGCCGGCGCCGACATAAAAATGCAGATATAATTCACCGCCATCTACTTTGATCTCCCGTTGTTCCAGACTTTCTCCCCAGCCATCGCTGTACTGGCCTCGCAGGTATCCTTCCAGCTCGACATATTCCCTTGGTGTCAGAGGTTTGCAGAGCGTCAGGCTGGCACAGCCATATAAAACGCCATCCTGCTCTTTTACCCCCATCGTGATACATTCTACTTTTTCCCGGACACTGTCGCTTCCGTGAAAATGCACCATCAGGTTTCCTGGCTCATGGCCAGGTGTACTGAGCCGGTTGACTTCCGCAATCTTTTCTGCAATGGCTTCCTGATATGCCACCAGCTCGTTTCCTTCCAGTGGATCTGCATCTTCCCAGTCCACAATGTCTGAGCGATCCGGGATAAAACTTGCCATAACAGGGGACAGCATTTCCACTTCTATTTTATCTTTCAAGGCATCACCTCGCTTCCTTGTTCTGCCGTTTCTCCGGTGTCCGGGCAGCCATCTTTGCCATATCTGCCCAGTCTGCTCCTTCGATTTCCGGCAGGTTTTCGATGATCTGATAGCTACCTTCATAGGCTTTTCGGATATGTTCACACGCCCAGCGTCCGGCAAAGTCATTGTCGGTACACACTTCAATCTCGGTGATCTCCGGGTGCTGGGACAAAAAATGTTCCAATGCCTGCGGCTTTTTCATGCTCCGCTGGCTCTGCCCTTCTTTTGGTGCGCTGATCCCGCCAAGCTCCAGACGGTACTTATCCCGGCTTCCCTGTTCCAGTGTCATGTGAGCCAGCACATCCACACAGGCTTCATAAACGGCAACCCGTCTGCAGCCCTCTTCTGCCGGAACACAAAAAGCGTATGCCTTTTCACTTCCGGTCTGTTCCATCTTAAAAGCCTTTCCACTGGCATCGTAAATCCCACGCAGGAAAGCATATCTTGCCACCTGATTTTCGTCCCGTCCTACGAACACAGCATTGTGGTAGGGCAGGCTTTCATATAAGATTCCCAGATGAACACACCGCTGTAAAATCTCGCCGCTGATCCCGCGCTCCTTCAAGTATCGAAACACCCTGCGGCAGTCCGGGCTGGCCGGTGGCAGGACAAACGGCTTCTTGGGCTTTTCCTCCACAGGCGGAGGAATGTAGGTTGGATACTCATCTTTCAGCATCTGTACCGCCTCCAGAAAGGAACACCCATCTACATGAACCAGGAAATTTAAGGCACTGGTTCCCCCGATATCTCTGGATTTCCAGTGCCACTGACTGGTAAGCTCGTTGATCTTGAAGCTGTCGTGGTCCGTCAGCTCCCATTCGTTCCTGGCAGAAGATTTTTTCAGGCGGTTCGGCTGATATTTCTTCAGGTACTCAATGGCGGTGATCTCCCTTGCCCGTTTGATCTCTTCTTCCGGAATCCACGGCATTACATCACAGTATCCCGGAGTTTTTCTACCTGATTCGTTTTCTCCCACGGGAATTCCTTTCTTCCAAAATGCCCGAACACGGCACTCTGTCGGTAGATCGGCCGCTTCAGGTGCAGGGTGTCACAGATCTGGCTTGGGGTAAGCCCGAACACCAGAGGGATCGCTGCGGCGAGGCAGTCATCCGCACAGATTTTCCCGGTTCCAAAGGTATCTACTTGTACCATAACTGGCTGGGCAACCCCGATGGCGTAGGCAAGAGACACCTGGCATCGACTGGCAAGTCCGGCAGCCACCATGTTTTTGGCGATGTAACGTGCCATGTATGCCCCGGAACGGTCAACTTTGGAACAGTCCTTCCCGGAAAATGCACCGCCGCCATGCGGAACCAGACCGCCGTAGGTATCCACCATCAGCTTCCTTCCGGTCAGGCCGGTGTCTGCATCCAGACCTCCGCACACAAATCTGCCGGATGGATTAATCAGGATCTTGGTATCCTCATCCGGCGGCAGCATCCGAAGAGCCGGGCGTAACACTTTCTCCTGGATCTCATGCTCCAGCTTCCGAAGGGATTTTTCCTTTTCATGCTGACAGGACACAACGACCGTATCCAGACGGACAGGTCTGTCATCCTCATATTCCACGGTCACCTGTGCTTTTCCGTCTGGCAGGATTCCCATGATATAACCGCTTCTGCGGCTTGCAGACAGTTCCCTCACGATGCGGTTTGCCAAAACTACTGGCATCGGCATGAACTGCGGCGTCTCATCGCAGGCGTATCCCACTATGATTCCCTGATCCCCAGCTCCATTGGCAAGTCCGCTCTGAACAGAAACAATCCCTGCCCTGCGTTCTCTGGATCGTTCCACCGCCGCTGCAATATCAGGACTCTGCTTGTGGATGAGGGCATCCATGTGGATTCCGTCTGCGTCATAGCCTGCACTTTCCAGTACTTTTTTGACGATTTCAAACACCTGTGGCTCAAATCGGCTGGTGATCTCTCCTGCCACGATGATGTTCCCTTTGGTTGCCAGCACCTCGCAGGCCACCTTGGAATTTTCGTCCTCTTTCAGACACGCATCCAGAATGCTGTCTGCGATCAGGTCGCAGAGCTTATCCGGATGCCCTTCCGTTACGGATTCTGCTGTATAAAATCGTTTCATAATTATTACCATCCTTTCCAACGAGTCAAAGCTCGTATAAGTAAATAGATCCAGCAGAGAGCACTCCTTTTGGGAACACTTCCTGCCGGATCTGGGTTATGAGCTGTCTCACATTCCGCACTTTTCGGGTACTTTTAGACACTTTTTTCTACCTGAATACTACCAATACACACCATTACATAATCCCCCTGTTTTGAACATTTCCCAGCCCTTGCGGTCATCATTTGTCTCATTTTCTGCACTTTTCGGGGGCTTTCAGACACTTTTCGTCAGAGCATTCGCTGATATTCCGTAAAGTATTGGCCAAAGTTTCCACTTTTGAACACATTTCCCACCTGAATACACCTGGCATATACCCTTGATATACTCCCCTGTTTTGAACACATCCTTGCCCGTGCGGTCATCATTTGTCTCATTTTCTGCACTTTTTGGGTACTTACGAACACTTTTGGCTCCACACTGCCCCGGAAACCGGCACCGACAGGACGATGTTCCTGGCACCGCTCCATTCATACGAACATGTGACGAGCGTTAAAACCTGATCGTATATACCCTTCAGGTAATCATCCCCTGTTTCGAACACTTCTCTCTGCTTGGCTGCTTTTAAGTACGCCTGCACTGCCGCCGCATCTGGGAGTTTCTGCTGGAACGGGAACAGATCCCGGTCTGCTTTCAGCACCGTGACGATTCGGTATTCCTGAATGCCGTCCTCTGTCTGAAGATAAGCAAAACGATGGGTGTTATAATAATTTTCCCCTGCATATAAGTCCAGGTTTCCGAACATCGCCCCACTGTTCATGTTGTGGCCGTAAATGATGAGATTCCTGCTTTCAGACACTTTGCAGTCTGCCTGTAAAAACAGGCTTCCGTTGATGTCATATTCCTTTTTGTAATTCCGCTTCAGGTAAAACTCCCCGTTCTCCTGTTCGGATTGAAGCACCGGGTAATCGATTCCAGTGTCCGGTATGGTCAGCCATCCCTGCACATCCGGGTATTGTTCCCGAAGAGAAACAAGGTCTACCGCAGCCACCGGGCATTTTCTTCCAGCTGGTTGTTCTTTCTTCTCAGAGCCTGAGGCTCCCGGAGCTTCCGGCTCCGGGAAATTCCCTTTCAGCTCTGCCACCAGCTTTTTATTCTCCATCGGGAGATATACCATGTGGTAAATCAGGAATCCGGCACTAAAGAAAAGTGCTGCAAGGCATACCGTTTGAAAAAGTTTTTTCACGATTTTCATCGTTCCTGTCCGGCTTTCCTCTGTTGCTTTGGCTGGCTTTTCTGCGTCTGTCCCGGCACAGGTGGTTTTCTGGCTGCTTTCAGGATTGGTCCCGTTGGGATGTGGTTCTGCCTGCAGCCCTTTAAGATTCCGGTCAGGTAAGACTGTCCGGGCGGATTAAAGTTCTGCATGTAGTCTTTTGTCATGATATAGACAATCGCTTTAATCTCTTTCCCAGCTTTATCCTTGACGGTGATCTCCTGTTTGTCGTAAAAATCAGGATAGCCTTCATAAAGATCCAGGCTCTTTTCGCAGTCCCCGGTCAGTGACCAGAGGACACCGTCCACATGGCTTCCATCTTCCGGGAAGATGGTGGCAAGTCCGCTCCCTGCGGCTGCAAATGTCAACCGATACCCCTCCAGGCGGACGGTTTCTACCACCTCCGCCTTTGGGCACCGATATGCCATCTGGTCCAGATCCATGTTGCTTCCATACGCAAAATATAATTGTTTCAGCTTATCTGCCCCCTTTTTTCTTCTTTCTCTTGGATGCCAGGCTCATGCCGATCAGACCTCCTGCGGAAAGGATCAGGCACAGAACCGGAATCCAGAGGTTGGTATCATCGCCTGTTTTCGGGTTGCTTACAGACGGGGTATCCTCCGGCAGCTTCTCGTTGGTCACTTTCTGGATGACTTCGATTACCGGGGTTTTGTCATCTACATAGGTAAATGTCACTTCATGCTTTGTTTCGTCCAGCTGGTATCCTTCCGGTGCTTTGGTTTCAACCAGATAATAGGTGGCTGCTTTATCAAATTTGCCGTCTTTATAAGTTCCGATTGCAAGCAGTCCGCTGGTTGCATGGCCGTTTTCATCAGTGGTCAGGGCTTCTACCACTTTGCCATCGGCATCCCTCAGTTCAAATTCCGCACCTTTCAGTGCAGCTCCGGTATCCTTATCTGTTTTCTCAATGATCAGGCGTCCCTTTGCGGTATCATCTTTCATAGCTACCTTCTGGATTTCTGCGGTATCTGCCACTTCAAATGTGATCTCTTCCGCAACAATATAACCGTTTGGAGCCTGCTCTTCTTTCAGGGTGTATTTACCGATCAGAAGTTTTTCGATATAATGCGGCTCTTTTCCGGAAGTCCAGCTCTCTACAACTTTACCGGACTCATCTGTGATAGTCAGTTTGGCTCCTTCAATTTCGTTGTCTCCGGTAATGTCTGTTTTGCTGATCTCCACTTTGGTCACATCATCTTCCATTACCTGTTTCTGGATCTCTGCGGTATTTTCCACGGTGAATGTGATGCTTTCCGCAGTAACGTATCCATCGGCCGGCTTGGTCTCTGTCAGGGTATAAGATTTTCCTACGACCAGTTCTTTGATGATGTGCGACTCCTCGGTGGAAGTCCATTCCTCAACCACAGCTCCGGTTTCATCCGTCAGCTGTAATCTGGCTCCTGGCAGTTCCTCACCTGTGGTCAGATCGGTTTTGGAAAGTTCCACGGTGGTCGGCTCATCCTCAAATACGAACTCATAGGACGCTTCTGCGTCTTTATCCCCCTGGTACTCAAAAACAAATTCCTGCTCTTCTCCGGTAGTGACGAATCCATCCGGTGCATAGAGTTCCTTCACATAATAGGTTCCATCGATTGGCAGGTCTGCAATAAAGGAAATCTTTCCATCTGCATCCGTTGTTTTTAATTCGATCAGGGTATCGGCCTCCATCAGTACCTTTCCAGATGCGGACAGGATGTCGTTTCTGGTGTACAGTCCAAAGATGCCGCCTTTTAATACACGGTCGGCATCCTTTTCTTTCTTCAGGACGTTCACTTTTACCTTCTGGCGGTTGTTCTGCCAGTCCTCATCGTATACGACAACCGGAGTATCCTGATCGCGGTAGGAAAGATCTACATATCGTGGTTCTTCATTCAGCACATAACCATATGCTGTGCCCACCTCTTTGACATAGTATTTTCCAACCGGAAGGTCAGATACTTCTGCAACACCGTTTGCATCAGTAGTCACGGTTGCCACCAGCTCGTCCTTAGCATAATAATCCGGGCTTACACCATCGGCTGCTTTGATATCCTCTGCAGCGTAAATCTCAAAGGTAACGTCTGACAGGCTTCCTGTGATGTACTCAAAGAAATGCTCCACAACACCTTTGACATTATCCAGCAGGGTGATCTTATCGAGGAATTCACCTTTCTTGTTTACGATCAGCAGTGCTTTCGGCACATCGTCCTTCATTTCCACTTTCTGTACTTCTGCGGTATCCTCGATGGTGAATTCCACATCTGTGGTCTTTAAATAACCAAGCGGTGCAAGGGATTCACGGAGGATATAAGTTTTTCCAACAGTCAGATATTTGATCACATGAGGCTCATCCTTTACGGAAGTCCAGCTGTCGATCACATTTCCGTCCTTGTCCAGAACAGAAAGGGATGCCCCGTTCAGCTCCACGCCTGTGGTCAGGTCGGATTTTGTCACCTCGATGGTGGTCGGCTGGTTCTTCTTCACAGATTTCAGTTTGATGGTCGGAATGTCCTGCCCCTGATAGATGGCATCGAATTCCAGCACTTCGTCAGAGGATACAAAACCGTCCGGTGCAGAAATCTCCTTCACATAATAAGTTCCAAGCGGCAGGTCCAGGGTAAAATGTGCCTGTCCTTTTTCATCGCTTGTGATCTCCTGTAATAAGGTATCTGCTTTCATAATGACCTTGTCACCGGATTTGATTTCCTTCTTATTGTAAAGTCCAAATGTAGCTCCGGCTACCACGCTTCCGATTTCTGCATCCTGTTTTTCTACCGTGATGCTTACTTTCTGGCGTTCATTTTTGAAGGTCACTTCTTCGTCTACGACCGGGGTATCCTGTCCGGCATAGATAAAGATTACTTCTTCGCCTTTGGCATTCCAGGTGTAGCCCTCCGGTGCTTTTTTCTCTTCTACCCGGTATGTTCCGAGCGGAAGGTTCTCGATTACGGCACTTCCGGTTTCATCGGTTGTCACTGTTGCCACCAGTGTGTCTTTGGCATATTCCAGATAACGGTTTCCATTCTCATCTTTCTGATGGTCTGCGGTATAGATATCTTCTGCGGCGTAAACCTCAAATACGGCTCCGGCAAGGCTGGCTTCCTCGTAGGTGAAATCCTTGTCAAAACCTTTGACTACTTCACCTTCCTTGCGGATGGTCAGTCTGCCTTTTGCCGGGTGGTTTTCGAAATCTACCTCGATGATCAGGTCACCGCTGACCGGATCTTCCTGGTATGCGGTATCACTGTCTACCTTGATTTCCACGGTATTGGTGCTGTGGGTATATCCATCCGGTGCAGTCACTTCTTCGATGCGGTAATTTCCACAAGCCAGATTCTGTGGCAGGATCAGGTATCCGTTTTCATCCGTAAAATAGGATTTATGTACCGTAGTGGATGGATAAGTAGTCACCTGTTCTACATATTTCTTGTTATCCAGATCGTATACCTTAAATTCAGTATTCGGAACCAGAACAGATTTCTTTGTCTCGTCATCTTTTTTGACGATTTTTAATTTTGCTTCAAACTCTTCGTCCAGAAGCACACGCCATACCTGCGGTTTCTCTGGATTGTTCTCTGAAATCACAACTTTGAAATCATCAACTGGTTTGAAGTTGTGCGGTGTGGTGGTTTCTCTTACAATGTAAGTTCCGTATGCAAGCGGAATGGAGCATGCATATCCACGCTCATCCGTGAACATTTCTGTCTGTCCGTCTGCAGTCAGCACGACCGGAGTAGCGGATGTAAAATCATAGGAACCGTCCTTATTTTTCTTCAGGCTGCTCTCCAGATATGCACTGAATCCCACACCTTTTAACAGATCGGCATCGGTCTTTCCGTTGTTGGCGGCTTTGATGACCTGGAACGGCTGTTTGATCACATCTTCCAGAGAAGTTACGGTACGTTCTACGGTCTGAACCAGATCTCCCTCATCATTGCACTCCAGATCATGTTCATCCGGGTCTGCGAGATAACCAACTGGAGGAGTCAGCTCTTTGATGTAGTATTTTCCGAGATAAAGATCTGCGACTTCTGCATTTCCATCTGCATCCGTGGTCAGGGTTGCAATCTGTGTTCCTGCCGGGTAAAGGACACCTGTCTGTCCATCCGGATGGACGATATCCTCAAGGGCATACAGTCCGTAAACAGCACCCTCAAGGGTTGCATCTCCCTGTGCGGTCTTTCCGGTTTCAGAATCCTCTTTTACCAGTTTGATCTTCGCATTAACACGCTCATTCTGGAACGTGTGGCTGAAAGAAACGGTTGCCTCTTTGTCTGTGGTGTACTGGAACGTAAAGGAGTATACATCCTTGCTGTTTCTGGTGTATCCGGCCGGTGCAGAAACCTCTTTCATGTAGTAGCTGTTAGCGATCGGCAGGTCTGCCTGATATACGGCTTTTCCGTCTGTTCCGGTCACTGCCTTCTCAATGAGGGTATCTTTCTTGACCACAACGGTTCCGTCTGCCGCTTTGATGTCATTTCCGGCATAGAGACCATAAGTGCCACCCGGAAGATATTTCTTGGTTTCCTTATCCTGCTTGTATACACTTACACTTGCTTTCTGGCGGTCATTTTTGAATGTCACGCTTCCCATGACCTTTTCTATATTGCTTCCGGCATAGGAAAGTGTGATCTCCTGGCTTTCGCCTGTGCATACCAGATTTTGTGGTGCTTTCATTTCTTTTACGACATATTTTCCCAGATATAGATTATCCAGTGTGGCACTTCCATCGTCCCCGGTGGTAAGTCCAGCTTTAACCAGTGCATCTTTTTTATAGATTACCGTTCCGTCTGCGGATACAATGTCCGCTGCAGCATAAACGTTATAAACCGCACCCTTCTGTTTCTGCTCGGTATAAACAAAGGAAACTCCATCATCTGTCACCTTTGCTCCGGTCAGGACTTCACCTAATTTATAAACAGTCAGGCTTGCCATCTGCTCTGCATCGGTAACGGTCTGTTTTACGGTACCCCCGATGACCAGTTTCACATCGTAGGCTTTGGTATCCAGCACATATCCGTTTGGTACGGAGATCTCTTTCAGGTATACGGTATCCTGTGTTTTGGTGATGGTGACGCTGGAAGCTCCGTTGGCATCTGTGGCCGGCATCTTTGTAATCAGGTTCTTTCCGTCCTTGTCACTGTAAACGCCATAAACTGCACCTGCGATGGCTTTGTTGCTCTTGCGGTCCTTCTTTACGATCTCCAGAGTTGCCTGTTTTACCCACGATACTTTAAAATCTACATATTTCTCATCGGTCACGCCCTCGCCAAATACCAGGGCAAGGTCCTGTGTCTCGCTTCCGGTTGTGATCTTATAAGCGGAATAATCTTTGATGATGCTTCCCTTCATAGTGACAGACCACTCCCCTTTGACATCCACAGCCTTTGTCAGTGGTGCGGATAAATAGAATTTGGTACCGCCACAGATCTCCACGGATGCCCCTGCACTGCTTGTTTTTCCGGTTGTCACGTTATGCAGTTTGACACCGGACGGCAGTTTCATGGTGATAGTCTGCAGTTCGGATGCCTTGAAGGTGATTTCTTCGGTTCTTTGGCTGTTGCCGCTGATATATGCGGTAACATCTGCATTGGAGAAACTCATGTCCACTTCCGGGATCTCCGGCTGGCTCATGCAGTAATTGTAGAGTTCCATTGCCAGAGCCTGTCCGGTTGCATTCGTACCAGAAAAAGCGTCACTGCTTCCGTTCGCATAGGATGCCGCCAGATGAACGATGATAAACTGTTTTCCGGCTGGGAAATCCGGATGCTTTTCTGCAAAGAATCCATTCTCACCGGATGCTTTTGTTCCATAGTAGCACACCTTTGCCAGTGCTTTGCTGTCAGACAGTTTGGTAATGGTATAAACACCATCTCCAGGGCCTGATTTGGATGGCTGCACACAGTAGGCAGTTGCAGACACGGTTCCAAATTTTACCGTATACGGGAATGTCACATAGGAACCAAGGTCATAATCGGCATAGTAATATCCTGCCCCTTTGGTAACGGACACACTCTGGGCTGCTCTTGTGCTGGTATTAACGGCGGCAAACGTAACGGTTTCTCCCTTTTCCATTGCCAGCAGGTCAATGTCCTGCTCTTCTGCCTGTTCCAGAACATCACTAAGTGTCAGCCCGGACTCTTCATCGGTTGTATTTTCCGTCTCAGATTTCTCTAACGCAGCATCAAATTCAGATTCCGAAAGTCCGTCCTGAAGCTCAGACTCTGTCTCTTTGGTTTCTTCCTGCGAGGCAGATTCCTCATCATCCGAGCCGGTATCCTTTTCCGTTGCCGCCTGCTCTGTCTGAGCTTCCCCCTGTGATTTTGCGGCTGGCTCTTTTACAATCAGATTTCTTCCAATCTGATAAACCGGGTGGCTCTGGTTGACTGGTTCCACATAATAAACGGCATGGTAAGTGTCCGCATGGCTGGTGCTGAAGCTCTCCCCGGCGTCATTCTCTGCTTTCTGGAATGTCACCTTGACTTTGCTTTCATCCTTGATTTCCAGATTGGTGCGGTCACTGGAAACATCAAACTCCTGTCCGACTTCCAGCTCCAGATCGGTGGCTTTTACCACTTCATTTTCATCCAGCAGATCCTTTACAGATTCATAAGCTGGCGGTTCTGCCGCTCTTGGCTCTTCTGAAGCATAAACGGTCAGCGGTGAAATGACCGTGGATAAGATGGTGACTGCCGCCATCACCCCGGAAAGGATTCGCCTGAATCGATATTTACTCTTCATGTTTTCTACCTCTTTCTTCTTTTTCTTCATTTTCATTTTTCATAAGAACAGCCGGATGTTTCCACCCGGCCTGTCTGTTCTCGTTCTTCTGTTATCTTGCATCTTCTGTCCGTCTTGGATTCTGCAGACAGGCATAGGTACTTTTGTCATACCGCCATGCCTTATCCCCGTCCAGATTGGCAAGAAGATGTTTTCGCACATTTTTATATTCGTCCCCGATCAGTCCGAGGCGAAGCAAAAAGGTGCGGAAGGTAAATGCCGGGTTATCCCCGATCTCCGTCTTTTTGGCATGGGTACAGGATTGGTTAATTGCCTGTGCGGATATGGCAAGTGCCAGCGTAATGTTTGACCGGACTTTTCCTGCATGGAGGGTGCTTTCAAAACAACGCCATTCCAGTGTTCCCTTGGAAAAAACAGCGTGTAGGTTTAATGCATAATACCTTGTCCAGTTGTAATGCTCGGAGCTTCCGTCATTTCCCTCATACCATGCCCTTTTGAATTTTTCCATCGTGATGGTGCTGTTTGGCATCCGGCGGATCTTCTCCAAAACCATAGGACGGACTTTCTGGCAATATTCATCTTCCCTTCTGGTCTGTACATTTAAGGCTTTGAACAGAATATCCTCTTTGCAGTACATGATCGTCAGTGCATTTTTCAGACTCCTTGGCGTATGATTGGATGCGTCCACATGGACATGCATGCCACAGGATGAATTGACAAAAGCACCTGCGTTTTTGACACACCGCACCACTTCCTGGAGTTTCCCCATTTCCGAATATTCCAATTTCGGGGACACCATTTCCGTGGCATAGTCGCTGTCAGCATTCAGACATCTTCCGTGAGATTTGTACTGACAACGGATACTGGAATCATAGGAAAACTTCCAGACCTTTCCATCCGGGTCTTTCACACACCATGATCTGTAAGAGCTGATGGAATATGGCTCTGTTCCGAACATTCTTCCAACAGCGGTAGCCGCATTGTAACGGCTGATGCCTGTCATCTCAATCTCTGTACCAAAATACTGGTCTTTTAAATCGATCTGCTTCACCCACCCTTCGCTTCTGGAACAGGTGAGCTGCTTCGGATCTCTTCATCCACAGCTTTCAGGTTTCTGCCTATTGCTTCGATGACATTGACGGTGACACCGTTCCCGGCCTGCTTGTAAAGCTGGTTATCGGATGTTTCTTTTTCCATTTTGGATATCTGATCGTCCCGGTATCCCTGCAGACGCAGACACTCCCTTGGTGTCAGCCTGCGGATTCTGCCGTGGTAGATCACTCCATGACGGTCGGTTGCCGTAATGGTGAACATCGGCTCTTCCGGTCCTTTCATCCTTCTTCCATTCTGGCGGACTTTTTCCTTGGCCGGTGTCAGCACTGCCCTTGGCGGTTCTTCCACCAGCACCCCGGAGCTTTCGCCCCTGTGGTTATGGATGCTGGAATCCTGTCTGGTATTCAGACATCTTGCAACCTCTGTCACCAGCGGCGGAGGGGAAATATCTACAAAATGCAGTGTCCCCTGCTGGTTTCCGGTTGTCAGAGTATGGGCGATCTCATGCCCGACTCTTCCCCTGCGGCTGTTGATCCCCGGATATCCGAGATCGATGCTGTCACCCTCGTAGGCCATCTTGTATCCTTTTCGGGTATTTTCCTTGATCGGGATACCGACTTCGTATAATCCGGTTTTGCCGCCCATACCGCCAGCCCCGCTGGTCAGCGTGCAGCTCAGTCCTTCTTCTGCGTAGACTCTTTCTCCCTGTTTGCCAGCATGGACTTGTATAAGAGCTGTTCCATTTGCTTTTGGGAAAGGTAATATTTTTCCGGCACATCTTCCATCAAGATATCCGATAATATACACCCGCTTCCTTGACTGGGGGACTCCGAAATCCTTGCTGTTAAGCACCTTCCATTCGACATGGTACCCCAGTTCAGATAGCGTACTGAGGATGGTATGAAACGTCCGCCCTTTGTCATGCGAAAGCAGACCGGGTACGTTTTCAAGGAGAAAATACGCAGGTCGTTTGTCTGCAACCAGTCTGGCAACTTCAAAGAAAAGGGTTCCTCTTGCATCGGCAAATCCTTCCCTCCGTCCAGCGATTGAGAATGCCTGGCAAGGAAATCCCGCACATAAAAGATCAAAGTCCGGCATTCGTTTTGTTTCAATGTTTCTTGCGTCATTGCAGAACCACTCTCCTTCCGTATCAAACAGCACCCGGTAGTTGTGGTCTGCATACGCATCCGCTTCACAGTGTCCGACACAGGTGAAGCCCCCTGCTCTGTGCAGTCCTTCTCGGAATCCTCCGATTCCGCTGAAAAGGTCAAAAAATCGAATTGTTCCGGCTATCAGCCTCCCTTCGCTGCGAAAAAAACAGTGCAGATTTCTCTGCACCGTCTTAGTCTTTTGGTCTCTTTTTTGGGATGTCTATGCTTCTGCTTCCTCTGGTTCTGTTGCTCCCGGCTCTTCGGTTTCCAGTTCTGGTTCGGCTGATCCCTCTTCGTCTGCTTCTGCTGGCTCTGTTTCCTCTGGTTCTTCCAGTTCCGGTTCTGTCGGCTCTTCCTCAGCTTCCAGTTCCAGCTCTTCTCGCTCTGACTCTTCGGTTTCCGGCTCTGGCTTCTCTGCCTGATCCTCTTTCGGTTCCAGTTCTGCTGGCTCCGTTTCTTCTGGTTCAGCTTCTTCCACTTCTGGCTCTTCCTCAGTTTCTTCTGACTCCGCTTTCCATTTGGCTTCCTCTTTTTCGAGTGCCGCTTCGATCAGTCCGATCAGGAAGTCTTTCTGTTTCATGCCGTTTTTGGCGAGGACTGCTTTCAGTCTGGAAAATAACTCCTCGTCTACCTGTACTGCTACTGTTCTTAAATTTGCCATGTCCGTCTTTTCTCCTTTTCTTGTGATGTGTTCTTCGATTACCATTTCAAGGTATTTTGGTATGCTGATTCCTAACTCTTCGACCTCCAGTTTTAGCTTCTCATGCAGCTCTACTGGGATCTTTCCGCATATGTTTTTCATCTCCATTGCGTTTGTTCTCCTTTCTTTTTTCTACACACAACATACCCTAAAACGTGACAGAAAGCTATTCACAATACCCAACGAATATGAGGTCTTCAAAAGCCCCAAAGGATGCAGATCTAATAACATTCAATAGGCATCACCCCTTTCAAAAATCCGTGATTTATACTAATTTAACTGCTTGAATTTTGGCTATTTTATCACCGGAAAAGACTTGACTTTTTCAGAATGCATCTTCAAGCCCGGAGAGAAAATCCAGCATCTGGGACGGGATTTCTTCCTTCTTTGAAACACTCTCCCCGGAGCCAGAAATGGAAACACCTGCCAGTTCTTCCCGGATCGCCTGCCGGATGCTTTTCTCCAGCTGGTTGTTTTCCTGATCCTTTAAGATCACCTGAACGAGATAGCTGCTCTTCTGCCCATCCGGGACACTTTGCAGGATCTCCCATGCCTTCTTATGGTCCGGGTTACCAAGATTCAGGCGAAACGAGAAAACGGGCCTCTTTACTTCGCGCACATCTGCCCCACAATCCGCTCATATCCGGAAGCGTTGGCGTGTACGTCCGTCAGGTAAATCTGCCGACACAGCCCGTCCTGCGGTGTCACGTGCCGTTTCAGGATGCTGGCTCCGCCGCCCATGATCACGGACGGAATTGCCTTCAGATCGAACCCGGCTTCCATGATCGCAGACAGTATTTTCTCCGTATAAAGCCGTCCCTGCCGGACAATGATTTCTTTTGCGGCCGGGTCCATGCTGCAGCTCTGCCCATTCAGAACACGTTCAATCTGAATGTCCGTTACAGACAGTCCGGTGTTTCTGCGTACCTGCTCTGTGATTTCATCCACGCACCGGATCACACCAAGCTCCAGGCTGCGGCAGGTAGCGGCGTTTGGAACACTGTTGTCCAGCCGCATCAGGTCTACGGTCCAGCCACCGATATCTGCGAGAAGAACAGAAGGCTCGTCCCGAACACATTCCGAGTGGAGGGCCAGGGCTGAGTATCCCTGTGGGAACAGTTTTACATCCTGAATCCGGATCTCATAGCTCTCATCCTCGTACCGGAAACGCAGAGGCTGCTCTTTCCGAAACAGATATTCCCGGAAGCCTTTCTTCTCCCTGCCAAAACTTGCCAAAGGGAGGCCGGCTGCCAGAACCACATCCGTTTTCCTCTCTCCCCGGCGATAACGGATCTCCTGGGCAATAGCTGCCATTGTCAAGAGATAATAATTGTCATTGGAGGTCTTGCTTCTCACCAGCGTCTGCCGCCCGGTTCCACACACATAAAATTTCCCATTGTACTGCAGGACATTCTGCATGGTATACGGCTCGTAATCGTATCCGGTCAGCCCTGTCGGGAAGCACACATGGGGAGTTTTGATGGCATAATATCCATGATCAATTCCTATAATGATAAGTCACCACATCCTTTCTTGGTTTTTCTTGTTCTTTTCCAGCAGGTGGTCTTTTAGTCTGGAAAAAGAGAAAAAGGGCAGAACCCCGAAGAGCCCTGCCCGTAATAAAAATACAGCTATGTATATTTGCAAATAAACACGCATAGCTGTATTCCATCATTTTTTATTTGTCAATCAGTGCTGTAAAATAATATAACTTTGCACTAATTCCATTGCTGTTTATTTTTATAATTTGTCCTTTTAATCCTTTCGTTCAAACTTAACTGTATACCTATTGACAATATCATCTTTTCTAAGCTTATATATACGCAACAATTCATTAATTTTATTTACATCACTAATATTTCCGTTCTGGCAAAGAGTACTATAGAAATCTCGAAGATTTTTTCTAAAACATGTTAGTTCTTTCTCGGTCATCACTCTCATATTTTCATCAGGAGATGCAACTTCATCAACAACTTTAGATGGATGAATCATTATTGGTACACATTCATTTGGGTATACATAATTCTCCTTAAACCAATTAACTGATCCCGATAATTGATTACAATAATCTTTCTTTATTGTTTGAGTAGTGGCCTCTGTTTTACATTCAATAACCAAATATTTGCCAGTGTCAATTGCCCACAAATTATCAGGTCCGTATCCTCCTGTTTCTTTATCAGGTCTTGAACATACAAAGCCAAGAATTGTTCCTATTTGACTTAATGCCTCCTCAAACTTTTCGTATTCGCTTCCCATACATAAATTTGCCAAAATTCCATCTACATATACTAACAGTTCATTTAACCCAAGTTTTTCAGCATCTAGATTTGTACTGATAGCTTGTGCCTGCGGAATTGTATTAATTGTTCTTTGATATTGTATTCCCGCAATAGGCGACAGAATAGCTGCATTTAATTTTTTGCCCGCTTTTAGCACTTCTTGAGAAAGTGCCGGATCTATTTTATTGATATATTCAGCCTGAATCTGGTATAAATATCCCTTAGTTTTTTTGTCTTTCTCTTTATCTTTAACACTCTTAATAGTATTTGCAGCATCAGACCACTGCATATTTATAGCATTTTCAAAAGCTTTTCTCTGAGCAACTATTTTTTCATCTACCTTTGCCTCATTTGAGTATTTGACAGCAGCCAAATTTTCCTTACAGGTTGCAACCCATTCTGCATTTTTCTCTAATGAATAATTTGCAAGTTCAAATATTTGATCAATTGTTGGCTTTGAACCAGTTTCACTAACCAATAAATCCCATAATTGTTTTGAAAGATCATATTGGCATCTTGTCGCTACACTAAAATAATCTATTCCTCTATTTCGTGATAACACATCTGTAAGCTCATCACCCATAAGAACAATACAACACTCATCGTCATTAGAACGAATTCCACGCCCCATGCCTTGTTCAATTCTTTGGACTTGTTCCCTTAATAAAACAGTGCTCTGAGGAGCTACACTTTGAATATATCTATCCTTAATGCTATTTAAAGGAGGAAGCCCGTCAATAACCAACATTCTACAAGCATCACCCGGCAAATCAATTCCGTCATATCTATTAACAAAAATTATTTTTCCTACATGTTTACCGCTTTTTAATGCTGCAACTATTTTATCTATGTTATCTTTTGTCGCTGTTCGTATTCCACGTTCATCCCAAAATTTTGCTCTGGAAAAAGAAGGGACAAGTATTACAACATTATACTTTTCAGCTATTTCCTCAATTTTTTCCTTTATCTCAATTTCTGATATATCACTATTTACGTACTTTGGAAAAATAATGAGTCTATCGCCAATATCATTAGCATTCTCTGGCGTAATAATGTTCTTCATATCTTCTGTATTTAATCCTAACGCAGAAACAAACACACTGTCATCAGCTAATGTTGCACTCATATATATGCGTCTACTTGCTTCTTCAAGACTCGATATCTTATCTAAATCAATTCCTTTAGGTGATATTTCAATTGCAGAAGCAGTAATTATACAATCACATGTTTCCAAGCTTCGCTCTATCAACGGCAACCCAAAATATATTGCAGAATTCTTACTATTATCATATTTCGTTAATATTCTATAAATGTTATCTTGCTGTCTCTGCCATTCCCAATAAGGCACAAGCATTTTTTTTCGACAATCTTTCATTTCAACAATGTCAATATAGTTTTTTGGATTGTAGTCTTTTAACGAAGAACTAAATATAGCAATTAATTCCTTATAGGCATCTGATTCAGCATCAATTTTTATCATAAACTGACTAATGATTTTATCCATACACGCATGTACATCATCAATAATAATACTTCCTATAGGGTAATTGCCACCTTCTCTCATCCCGAAATAACTATAACCATTTACAATAGTCTGAATAGAAGTAACAAGAATTGCTTTTGAATTTGAATAGCTATAATCATCTTTATCTTCCGTTGCAGAAATTCCCAATCTCTTAGCCTCATCAATAACCTGCTTAACCAAATAATTATCAGGCACAACATATATAGCTGGTCCTTTTTCTTCATTTAAGCAGCTCTGAAGCATAATCAACCCAACTACTGTTTTACCGCTACCAGTATTCATTTTTAAAATTACATTTTTCTCATTTCTTATATCAAACCACTTTTTCCATACTTCGCTTTGAACATCTCTAGGATATCCATAACCTGGTGCTTTTGAAGGTAATGTCATAAAAATTTCTCTAGGCTCTATTGTTTTGGCTTTTGCACTAGAACTAAGTTTCGATAAAAGATTCATTATTCCACTCCTGATTTTTTAAATACTGCGTCCTCTGAACTTATATATAAATTTTCTAAGGAACGCAGGCACAATATCTACTAGAACCGTTGCTAAATTAACTATTAAATCTACTGGGAGTAATCCTTTTCAATTTCACTTGTTAATCTACTTTACAAACTCATTTCTATTGACAATAATACCATAAAAATGCTCTACTGTATATTTTTTATTTATAATCTAGATCTTGAATCCATCTTCGGACTTCTGTTGACACATTTTTGCAAAAATCTTGAATCCATATTTCATGAAGTCTGATTTCTGATTTTGTACTGCCTATATTTCCAACACTCCCACCTGTTTCCCTGAGTGCATTCAAACACTCCCATTCTTTTTTGAAATATCCTGTAAATTCCATCCAGACTTTTATATGATATTCCTTAAAACCCAAATGATAAATCAAATAAGTCAACCTGTCGAAATCAGCTAACTGCATTTTTTCTTTCTTAAGTAATAGCCTTTTATCATGCTCGCTGCATAAATATAAAAATGCAAGCTGTTCTATTTTTGCCTGCTCCATATATTTCTCCCTTCTCTTCTGTCCTTGTCTCACTTTTACAACCGATTCTACCTTGTCCAATCGTTAAAATCAATACAGATGGTGCAAAAAGTGAGACAAACCATCTTTTTACCAGAGAGGAAGAGATTTAAGATGCCAAAGCCAAGGACACAGTCTGGTGAGAAGAATCTGATTAGCCAGCGATTGATTGAACTTCGCAAGACCCACAATATGTCTCAGCGTGATCTTGCCTATAAACTTCAGTTAGCTGGTTACGATATGGATAAAAATGTAATCACCAGAATCGAAACAAACAAGCGTTATGTCACTGATCTTGAATTAAAAGCCATTGCTGAAATCTTTCAGGTTTCATACATATTTCTCATTGATGGCAAAGATGAATAGAAGTGACAAATGGGGAAGTGTCTTTCGTGCTTCCCCATTTTATCCGTCTCTTTTACAGATTCAGTAATTCCAGGATTTTCTGCATACCAGCCTGATACAAGGATTCCGCATATAGAATCCATCTCTCATTTACTTTCGTAACGTATGCATCTATCATTTTTCGTTTTTCTTTTTCAAGTCCCATTGCCTGAACCTGATCTTCATATTTTGATATTTTTTCGAGCATTTTCTGGTACACTGCATTTTCTTTCAGTTCATTTTCTACCTCATCAATCCAGGTATCCATTAGCAGTTCCAGTAATTTCTTTGTATCACTTTCGTCCTTTCCTGACACTGCTTTTTTGATTTTTCCAAGCATGGCACCATACGAAATCATCTGTGCCTGTCCCATATAGAAATGATATTCTTCTTCTATCATTTCCTTTCCGTTCTCCAGTTGGAAATATTGGTGCAGTGCCTGATGTTCGTCTGCTGTCAGACTGATTGACTGAGCCGCTTCCATAAATGTTTCTATCACTGGATACTTCTCTATAAGTTCCAGTATTTCCTTTTGCAGTCTCTGGTATTCCGCATCATGCTTTTTCAGATAATTGCATATCTGTTCGCTTATCCGAATCCCCAAGCACTGCTCATTCCAGATAATATCTGGCTGTGCTGTCATATCGGTATCTCCCTTCTGTGTAGTTCTCCTGTTTCAAGCACAAGACTATACCACACTTCTGGAAGAAAGCTATTCAGCAGATCTACTGAAATGACCTGGTCAATACTGTGCAATCTGTTCTTTCTCTATAATAAAAAACGGCATGGAAGAATCCTATTCTTTCATACCTACTATCTGCTTCTATATTCAACTAGATACACATTCTTTTCCATTATCTGTGTATCATGTACATATTTTCCTCTAAAAGTAAACTGGATACACTCTATACACGCCTACCATCTATACCTCATTTTACATCCACAATTAAAAAATCCGGCTCATGGAGTAATGCCTGCACTAATCCAACTCTTCGCTTCATTCCACCTGAAAGCTGCCGCATTTTCTTTTTCTGATGGTCTGCAAGACTGGTCTTCTCCAGATAGTAATCAATCCTTTTCTTGCTTTCTCTTTTCTCAATTCCAGCCAGATCTCCCATATACTCCAGACATTCTCGAACAGTCAAAGACGGATACAGATCAATTTCCTGTGGCAGATACCCAATCTTTTTCTGTATCTTTTCGTAATTTGCTTCGCAATATAGCGTACCATCTAACAGAACTTTTCCACTTGTGGGTGCAAGCACCGTTGTAAGCACCCGCATCAACGTTGTTTTTCCTGCACCATTTTCACCTAACAGACCAAATATCCCATGTGGGATTTCCAGATCCACATGATCTACCGCTGTCACTCCATTTTTAAATGTTACTGTTAAATCGTCTATTCTTATACTCATAATCTTACCCTCTCTTCTTTAATATCTTAGGAACAAATGCAAGCATCATCCCCGCAAATACCACGCACAGCACCTTCCCGCCAAGCCATCTCCACTCTGTCAGCTTACCGAAATCACAAGTTCCGTAGGAAAATGGTCCCCAGTTTTTCAAAAACTGAGTTGCCTTTCCGGAAATAGAGAAAAACCAGAAAAGCAGCACGACACCCATACCAATCCATCTGTTTCGAACCAGATTGCTGACAGTTACGGAAAGCACACTCCAAAACAAAACAGTTCCGGGAATCGCAATACAATAAATTCCAAACAAGGCACCGCCATCTAATTCTTCTGTCAGATTCACCGGTTTCTGCCAATAAAAGAGTCCATATGCCAACAAACTGATTCCAATCAGATAAGCTACCTGCACAAATAGTCTTTTATAAACTACCCCTGCCTGCTTTTTTAGATTATAAAGGCAGAATACTTCCGAGCGTTTGCTCTGCACTTCCACCAGATAAGTATCTGCACAGAAAACGACTGCCAGAAGCGAAACAGCTCTTTCTACTGCCTGCCCGATTTCATTCGCATATACAACAGGCTGGATTGCACTCAATATCACAACAAAAGCGATTGAATATGCAATTTTATAATATGGCATACATATTTTTACTTCTTTCTTCAATATACTCTCCTCCTTTTCCACATCCACACCGCTATAAACATGAGCAGTATGGATGCTGCCACAAGAAGCAGTTGATTGAGATATACCTGATGTGGCAATTCCGTTTCAAAAAAATTCCCCGGAAATCGAACCATAATAGAGAATGGTCTTGCATGACACTGTCCTTTGCTATCCCATGTCAGCATATTAGAATAAATGATATAAAGAACCAGCGCCGGAACCGCTGGAAGCGGATTCTTAAACAGCAGCGCTGTAACCGCATACACACAGCAGATCATCAGGATGTTCGGCAGGACATACAGGATCGAATTCTGAACAAAATCCAGTATGTTCATAGCAAATCCTGATTTTACTGCCGTGGCGTAACACAAAATGATAAATACGATATTCATAATGACCAGTGCCGCCGTCATAATGAGAAATCCACTGCTTATTTTCCCGGCAATATATTGAAAAGCCGTCATCGGTTTGGTGTGCAGCAATTCATAAGTATTTTTCCTCATATCCTGGAAAAATAAAAACGCCAGCAGAACCGTTGCAAAGAATGCCATATGCAGGCTTGCAAAATCTGTAAATTTTCTTCCGAAATAATAGGAGAATGGATGTTTCTCAAGATTTTCTCTGATATACCGGTTGACTTCCTCCGGGCTTCCCTGATACCATGAAACGTCCTCATACACATAATTGGCACCATTAAAGTGGTATTCCGTTTTCAGATACTGACACGCCTCCGTAATCTTCATCTGTTTCATCTCAGATATCACTGCCTCCGCCTCTACTTCCGACATGCCAAACCCATTCTCTGTGTCCTGAAGTATCTTTACAATCTCTTTCTCCCACAGTTCTCTCTCCTTATCCGGTGTTGCCGGAATACATCCCTCCATAACATCCCCATCGGAGGCCATTTTTACCTTCCTGAAGGTTTCATCCGACTTCACGTAATGAATGGACAGATAGGGTGCAAGTGTCTGGTACATACTGATTAAAACAACAATCAAACCGATCCAGAATATCGGATTTTTAAGATAATTTTTCAGATTCCTTTTTATGATTGCTTTCATAAGTCATCCCGCCTTTCTTTTTTCTACAAACAGCATAGCCTACAAATCACAACAAAAAAACAACAGCCATTTATTTCTGCTGTTGTTCTTCTAATACATAATTTTTAAACACTGCCTCAACTTCCGCACCGCCATCTGCTACATTTTTTATCAGCAGTTTCCCACCATGCCGTTCGCAGTAGATACGGCTGATATACATACCCATTCCAAAATGCTTTAAGTCATCCTGTGGATTCTCATGATAAAACGCCTGTGTCACCCTGTCGATATTTTCCTGAAATCCAATTCCGTCATCCCTGATACTCATTTTCAGATATTGGGGTGTCACTGTCAGCTTCAGCCTAACTTCCTGATTGGCATAGCGGAATGCGTTAGCCAACAGATTATCCGCTACTTCCATGATGATTTCCTCATCCGCAGTCAGTATTTCAGATTCTCTCACTGTCGTCACTGTAAAATTCTTTTCTGATTTTTCCACCACGACTTCTGCCAGAGCTTCTATCTGGTTTATCAACTGCCGGATATCTACCACGGAACAGTTTAATTCCCGTTCTTCCAATTTCGTCATCTTCCTCATACTATCAATAAAATGGTTCATCCGTTCAATCTGAAGCATACCGCCCCTTAACATCTCCATCATTTTCTCTTGATCAAGCATATCTTCCGGAACAAATTCCAAAAGCATTTCCTGATATCCCCGCATGATTGCAAGCGGCGAGCGGATATCATGGGCAATCGCTGCACGCAGTACCCGCTCATCTTCGATCATCTGCCAAAGTCTACGGTTATTTTCTTCCAACTGCCCACGCATCCTTTCAAATTCCCTGCACAGCATCCCCATCTCGTCCTCGTTCTCATAAGCCATATGAAAATCCAGATCTTCCTCCGCAATCATCTGTGATGCCATCTTCAGTTCCTGAATCGGTCTCTTTAATTTATTTTTGTAAAACAGGCTGACCGCAATTCCACATCCGGCAAAAGAAAAAAGCAATACTCCGTACGTCTGAAGGAAATCACAGGTTTCTGAAATATGCCAGTCCATTCTGCTCATTTTACTCTGATTCGGTCTCGGTACCACTACCTCAAAATTTTCATTGCGGTCATTCATTGCCTGATAATACTCGTCCTGATCCACGTACTTCCACCAGACCTCCTCCTGTATCTGCCCGGCAATCTCAATAATTGACACAGAAAGAAAAAAAGTGACAATCAAGCTGAGTATCGTATATAAAACCATTGTCTTTTTCAAGGATAAATTTCTTATCTTTTCCATCGATACCCCATCCCCCATACTGTCTCAATGTATTCTGTCTGCGTATATTCCGCCAGTTTCTTTCTCACTCTCCGGATCAGTTCCGTAACAACACGGCTGTCACCTTCCGCATCATAACCACACACCTTTTCGTATATCCGCTCCCTGTCAAAAACCTGTCCTGGATTCATGGACAAAAACTCAATGATTGCATATTCCAGCTTCGTAAGCTCCAAATCATTTTCACCGATCTGAACCCTCTTTGCTCCATAATCAATACTGAGGTCTCCGTGGAATCTGTATTCAGACTTCCCTTTATGACGCTCCTCACGCTTCAAATGTGCAATAATACGAGCATCCAGTTCTTTCAGACTAAACGGCTTCAGTATATAGTCATCCCCACCGGATAAAAGCCCGTTTACCCTGTCCTGCTCCTCCACTTTTGCCGTCAGGAAGATAATGGGACAAGTTACTTTGCCCCGGATACGTCTGCATACTTCTAATCCGTCTATTTTAGGCATATTGATGTCCAGCAAGATAATATCCGGTTTCTTATGGATTTTTTCCAAAGCATCTGTGCCATCTTCTGCCATCATTACATCATATCGTTTGATTTCAAAATAGTTCTTTAACATCTTTAATAATTCGATGTCATCATCCACGATCAAAATTCTATATGCCACTTTTATCACCTCGTTTTATCAGTAGAGTACTCTCGGAAACTTGCAGCCCTTGAAAATACTGCATTTCCATAATACTCC
>OBUZ01000218.1_pt1 | contig 47107 bp, 53 predicted proteins | sample 1494961 | NCBI WGS metagenome assembly OBUZ01 (sample SAMEA2579939, study PRJEB22360) | human gut metagenome | biome: human gut; feature: human-associated habitat; material: faeces | place: Denmark | collected 2008/2010
ATTATGATCTTTTTTGCATTTCCCCCAGACCCCCTTTGCGTACTATTTTATGGATAAAAGAGATAATTTTTTCAACTAAAATCCTTGTAAACCCTTATAAACACTGGGTTTGTGACGAAAAACATCATTCAAAGTCTCCCTATATTATATATATATTAGGGAGAAATGGAATGATGCGAAAACTCTATAAACCCTTATAAACACTGGGAAAATTGACATTTTAGGTGCGCAAAAAATGAAAAAACTAATTTAAGGAGAAAACACATGAACAAATTAAATATCAAAAAAGGAAAAATTACAGAAAAAAAGTTAGTAGATCTATACGGAAGTGATGCACAAAAAAAATCTTATAAAGAATATGGTAGATTCATTGGTAACTATAAAAAGACTTTACTTACAAAAATGTCTCGATATTGTAACATTGAAGATTTAGGTGACAGAACATATAGAATCACAAAAGTATATGACTATCCTCTTCCATCAAATTTCAATAAGATGACAAAATCCTTGTATCAATATATTGTACCACTATTACTTACCAATCTGATTAACGGTCACGATGAGAATAATAAAATTGATATTACTGTCGGTAAATGGGCTAGAGAGATAAATATGGTAAACAAAAATTACAACCTTGTTAAATATAACAAAGAAGACACCAGTAAAGAAACACAATGCTCTCTTGATACCATTAATGAATTTTATGACAAAGCAGATGACATGATTGAATGGTACATAACAAATGCACTTGATTATTTAAAATCTGCAGGATTAGTTATCTGGAGAGAAGTTTATAGAGTAAACGAAGAAATATCAAGCGGTAAAAATATTATTGATGAAAGCGGGAATATACACGTTGATATTTCTATTGATAGTCATCAAGCATCTGAAGATGAAATGAACTACTACTCTCATTGTGTTTCAATTGCTGATAAAGCAGCAAAAATAGAAAATGCTGGAGAACGATATTATAGCAAAAAATCAAAATTATTTGGAGAAGTATTAAAGAAAGAACTATATAAAAAGAAAATCAAATGTGTTTTCAAAACATATGAAGCATATTATGTAGATCTTAATAAATGTAATTTTATATTAAAACAGTTTGGTAAATTCAAAATGAATAATTTAATAAGTGAATTCAATAAAGAATTTACAGATTTATTGGTTGGAAATGCAGAAAAAAGGTTTGATAAAAATCCGGATAAATATTTTTCTTATGCAGAAAAGGATGACTACAGCTTATGTTTTCAAAATTTATGCGAAATAACGATTGATAAAAATACAGAATACCTTGGAAACAGAATAAGAGAAAAAACAATTGACGATAATTATACCTTAAAAATAACATCGTCAAAGAAAGGAAAATAGATATATGAATTTTAATAAACAACAAGAAGAAACTATTAATACAATAGAAGGAAATGTGGCGGTTATTGCATCTGCCGGTTCCGGGAAAACAACCGTTCTTACGAATAGAATCAAAAAAATGGTTGAAGAACATAATATATTACCATCTTCTATCCTGGCAATTACCTTTAGTAAAAAAGCAAAAGAGAATATAATCGAAAAACTAATGGGACTTAATATATCGAATGTATCTGTAGAGACTTTTCATTCATTTGCATTGAAGATCATCTCCTCTGTGTATGGAATCAAAAAATTTAAAATATGGACAGCTCCATGGGAAAAAGAGAAAACAATAAAATGGATTTGTAGTGACTCCTTATTACTTTGTGATTCTGATAATGTTCCATACAACGAAATTACATCGTTTATTGCATTGCAGAAAAATAACATGAAAACGCCAAATGATGATTTAATTTACACTCCTGATATCCCATTTAAAGAAGAGGATATGAGACAAATATACAAAACTTATGAAGAGTATAAAGAAATCAATTCACTTATTGAGTTTGATGATTTTTTGAACATGGCAAATAAAATTTTTGATACTGATTATTATACTTTAGAAAAGTATCGAAATATTTTTCAGTATATATTAGTTGATGAATTTCAGGATATTTCAATTTCTCAAGCATTACTTTTAAGAAAATTAAACACAAAAAATACAATGATCGTTGGAGATCCTCTTCAAGCTATTTATTCATTTAGAGGTGGTGATAGCAGATTTATTCTAAATTTTGATACTGATTATAAAGATGTAAAAGTTATTAATCTAAATACAAATTATAGATGTAGCAAAGATATTGTATCTACAGCAAATAAACTTGCGTTAAGTATTCCTGATTCTCAACACAAAAATTACGTAGAAAGTATTTCATATAAAGGAAATTTTCAAATTCCTGAGTTAAGACATTTTTCTGATGATTATGAAGAATGTTTATGGGTTGCATCAAAAATAGGAGAATTAAAATTTAAAGGATACGATTACAACGACATCGCTATCCTTGCCAGAACAAATGCTCAATTACAAAAACTAGAGTCAACGTTGCATGATGAAGATATAGCATTTGAAATTGTTGATGGTAAAACTTTTACAGAATTAGCAGAAATCAAATTGATAATTTCTTACTTTAAACTTGCGTTAAACACAAATGATAATGAATCATTTTCTTATCTATACAATAAACCAAATCGATGGCTAGATAAAAAATTCTTAAAAGAAGTAACAGATAACAGTTTTAAAAAAAATACATCATTATACAATTCAATGTTTACGATTGGCAGGAGAAATTGGAGATTCAAAAAAGGGATCGATGAAATCATTGAAGTAATAAATTATTTACAAAATAATCAGAATTCTAACATTTCAGATTTAGTAAGATTTTTGAGAAATAGATTAAGCATTGATAAATTTGTTACAAAAGGGAAACAATCAGATGATGGAAGTTATATTGAACAAATCGACAACCTTAATAGTTTTGAAAATATTTGTTCTAAATACTCTTCTATTAAAGAATTTGTTTCATACATAGATGAGTTAAATACGGAAATGGAAAATAAAGACAATGATAAGGTCAAATTACTTACAATTCATAAGTCAAAAGGCATGGAATATCCTGTCGTGTTTATCATTGGATGCAATGAAGAGATTCTGCCACACTATAAGAATGAAAATGTTGATGACGAACGTAGACTATTCTATGTCGCAATTACAAGAGCAGAAAAAGAATTATATTTATCATATGTTGATTTATATAATGGTCAAACAAAATTGATAAGTTCTTTTATTAAAGATATTGAAGACACAATTAAAATCATAAAAACCAAAAAACAAGTGGTGAATAATAAGTAATCCTACTTTATACATTTTGTTTTTAATGGTGGATGAAAATATGTCCACACATTCAATAAACATTATTTAGCAATTTGTAACTTAAAAACCAAATTTCATTTAAAGAAAGGAGTTATGTGAATGAAAACATAATTATATTTTCTATCACATTAAAATTGCAGTGAAGATATCCCTAGAAAATATCTTCCGCTGCACAAGATTTTGTGGATGTATGATCCACGGATGTTTTGGATTATTGCAACAAGTCAGAATCGACAGTTCCTGGTTGCTGCTCTAATCCAAAAGAGATCAAGAGTAATTATAGCAGACATGATGCAATTAGTTAATAGTCAAATAACAAAAGAGAGAATAAATATATGTAACCAATAGTCATCACTTCAAATAAAGGAGCGAGTAAAATGACAAATATAATTTTTAAAAACAGAGGAGATTTAATTTATGAGAAACAGTACATATGTAACACCAGGCAACCATAATCTTCATATCCCAAGCCGGAATGAATTTCACAAATATCTGATTGATAATATCACCATTGGTGATTTCAGTACCGGAGGATGTGCAGAAGGTGGAACAAAAATCAAGAAAATTGCTAAAGCAATCAATTGGTCAAAGTCTATGCACAATAACTATTATATCAAAAAATTTGCAGAAGAAAATAGAGAATAAAATTGAAAGTGAGGTCATTACTATTTTAACTTGTAAATTAGGAAACGAAATCATCAATTGTTATGATGGAACACATGATAAGGAGCAGCTTAAAAAATGGACAGAAAAGAAAATTCTACTTTGTCCTGTTTGTAATAAACCATACGAATACTGTCATGGTAAAATCAAAACACCATATTTTAGACATATGGAAAAGATGTCGTGTGATTATCAATATAATGAACCTGAAACTGAAGAGCATTTAAAAGGAAAACGAGATCTATTTGAATGGATTAAAAAACAGCCAAACGTTAAAAATGCAGTTTTGGAAGGTTGGATACCAGAAACAAAACAACGACCAGACATTATGTTTGAATATAAAAATAAAAAATATGTAATTGAATATCAGTGTTCTCCTATTTCAACAGATTATATAGAAAGACATGAATTATATGACGCTGCTGGCATAAATGACATATGGATTTGTGGGATACAGAAATATTCAAAGAAAAATATGAGAAAGAAATTTATGCAAAATGTAGCATATGCTTTTTATTCATCTGAGACTAAAACTATTTTTCCAATAGAATATAATCATTTATTCTGGAATACAAACTTGATAAAAAATGAACTTAGAATAAATTATAGTTATTTTCACGGTTTCTTATTAGATGAATTTTCATTTGATTATGAAATCTTCCATAAAAAATTTGGAAAGCCTAAAGAAGCAATTAAAAAAATTGAGTATAGAAAAAAATTAGAGAGAAATATTCCTCATGAAAAAGATCAAAATTTTTATTTATTTTTACAAAATGAAAAATTAGATAATGATTTAAAAGCTAAGTTATCTCAATTGTCTAATAATAATTGGATATTTTATGTGATGGTAAATCACAGTAAGTATAACTCTTTTGAATATATACTCGCAGAACCACTCGTGTCATACAACATAACAGAACGTAATTTTCATATTAATTTCAGAAACAAAAAATATAAGAAAATTATGATTAGCAAAATGGATTATGATGAATATAAAAAATGTTGTCGAGATATCGAATATTTAAAACAAGTATTATGCGAAATGATGATAGAAAACAAAAAACAGCTATTGAAATACACAAATGAGAATATGAGATTTTTGGAGGTATTAAATAATTGAGTAAACACTTAACATCACAAAGATATGTTTTTAAAATACATTCTTCTCGTCTTAGAAGAGCAAAATGGAATTTGCAATTATCAATTAGACAGGCGAGAGAAAATAAAGAATTAATTGCTTTAAGCGAAAGTCAAATGATGAGATTTATTGATGAATTGAATGGAGTTACAAATCCTGAACTCCATATTTCAGATATAAAATCTAAAATCAAAAATTTAAAATATGAAAAAAACTTATCCATTTCACGACCAAAGATTAAAAAGCTATATGAAGAATTGGACACTTACCAATTCAAAAAAGATTATGTATGTGTTGTTATAGATAATAATAAAGATTATTATAAAATATATAAAAATGGTTTTAAAATAAATGGAATTACATATAGACGTTTACTTGGGACTACTGGTGGAGTAAAAAACAACACAATTGTTTTTGTGAATGAGAAATTACTACCTGAATTAAAAAGACGAATTGACAATGGAAGAAATATGTCAAAAGAATTTTCTCCAGCCAAATTAGAAGCATATAATGCTTTAGTCTGTAGTTCTTCTACCCCTGTCTCATATCCAAATGGAGTCGTTGTTGTGCATGATTGTATTACACATTTTAAATCCGATATAATTGAATTAGACGATACAGATCTTGAAGAACCAAGTATGAAATATATAAAAGATAAAGAAGTGGAATTAAACGACAGTGACGGATATGGATTAGCTATGCCGGAGCTTATGAAAAGATGGGGTGAAGAAATTGGCGAAGATTTTTTATTACCAGGATGTGTAATAAGAAATTCATTTTGTAAAGGAGCTGTTTTCCCAATTGATTTTCAAAAATTTGCATATGATCATAAAATAGAAACTATTACAGATGTCTGGGGTAACTCACATAATGTAAAGGATATAGAACTTGTATTAACAGAATCAATGTTAAAATTATGGGATTCCTACTCTTCTATTGAAGACTACTTAGATAATTGTAAAAAAAATCATTATAGTTTTGCTATTACAAAAAGTTCTGAAAAAGAATTAGAAAATGTTAGAACGATGAATTATCAATTTCTTCAAAGTTACGATTTTAGTGATAGTGAAATTGAAGAACTTATTGATCCAACTGTTTCAGAAATTAACGATATTCTATTGGATGATTACAGAAAAACAATTTTGTATTCAAAAGGTGTTGGTTTGAATAGTAATACTATTCAGAATTTAGATAATTCATTTTCAACAGCTTTAATGATTGAACCAGAAATGAAAAATGATCCATTTGTCAAATCACAAATTTATTCTATGATCAAAAAAAGAATTGATGATGCCAAGGTTGGTGTTTTAAATGTTCCAGCAAATTACTCTTTAGTGTCCGGCGATCCATATTCATTATGTCAGTCAATGTTTGGACTAGAGGTTACAGGACTATTAAAATCTGGAGAAATTTATTCTAAATATTGGATTGACAAAAGAGTAGACAAGATTGCAAGTTTTCGCGCACCAATGACATCTCATAATAATATAAGAAAATTAAATGTCGTTCATAATGAAAAAATGGATGAGTTCTATAAATACATGACGACTCCAACAATTTTTAACAGTTGGGATACTTGTGCAGATGCCATGAATGGCTTCGATAAGGATGGAGACTGCGTAATCAACACTTCTTTCCCACTGCTTGTTAGAAAAACACAAGAATTACCGGCAGTTGTATGTGTACAGAGAAAAGCGCCAAAATGTGTTCCTACAGAAGATGATATCATGAAATCTAATATCAATAGTTTCGGAAATGCTGTTGGTGCAGTGACCAATAAAATAACATCAATGTTTGAAGTTCAAGCAAACTTTCCAAAAGATAGTCGTGAATACAGAATTCTTGATTATCGTATTAAATGTGGACAATTATACCAACAAAACTCGATCGATTAACTTTAGTCGCTTTACACAGTGATGTGTATCGAATAACAAGGTGAACTTATAAATATAAGGTGTACATTACACGTATAGGAATTACAGGAAATGGTAATTAGGTAATGTGCTAACTGGAGAAGTCTAAGTATATAACAATAAAAATATGCGTAAAAAATTTAAAAGAAAGAATGTGATTATATAAGTTTATATAACAATTATGGAATTTATGGAATAAGAAATAAAATCAATAACAAGATTTATGTTGGGAAAACAGAAATGAATTTTGGAGACAGGAAAGATTGTCATTTTGCAAGTCTTCGTGGTGGATATCATATAAATCCACATTTGCAAAAATCATTCAATAAATACGGAGAAGATAATTTTGAATTTATTGTATTGTATCAATGTAATAACAATGAAGATAGTAATATGGTCAATGAATTAGAGAAAAAATATATCAAGTTATATAAAGACAAAAAACTTGCTTATAATATTGGAGATGGTGGTGACGGTGGACATAATTTAGGAAAGCATTTGTCGGAAGAAACCAAAAGAAAAATTGGAGACAAAAATAGAATCAACATGACTGGTCGTAAAGCCACTATCGAAACTAAGAAAAAAATGTCAGAATCTCAAAAAAACCGTTTTAATAGAATGTCTGATGAAGAACTCAAGGAATATGGGAGACAAATTTCTCAATATGCATCAGGATATAAATGGTCGGAAGAATCAAAAGAAAATTTCTCAAAAATTCAACAATCTAAACCTAACGGTGCAAAATATGATATAGAAACAGTAAGAAAAATAAGGCGTTTACATGAAGATAAGAATTTGACCTATACAGAAATTTCAAAATTATTAAATATGAATAGACAGACTGTGTACTTAATCGCCACATATAGAAGATGGAAATACGCATAACCATCTCAATGTTATATATATGATAATCCAGTGCCAAGCTAAAGCAGTAATGCATTAGAAGGTCAAACGAGCAAGACATACTATCTCTATGAGATAATGAAGTCTGTATGATTAAGGTGGGACTCCTTGATCAGAAGTGCCTTGCCCTCATTTTAAATGAGGTGATGATGTGCTCTACTCCCCTAATAAATATCGGGAAACCGAGGGTATAAAGGAAAACCAAGGGCATTGAATCAAAACCTATGCCTAGTGAGTGGTATAATTGGGTTTCAAATAAACTATCAAATGGGAAATGTTCTTCTGATAAGAAAAAATATTGGCTGAACAGAAAACTTGTTGCAGATAAAAAGCCGTATTTTATGCAGTATATCTATCCATCTGAAAAAACAAAAATGTCAGAATACATTAAACGAAATAATGAAAAATGTATTATGAAATTTAGAATCACTCTTGATGAACTTTTAAAAAAAGAGTTATTAACTCAAGATGAGAAAAAGTTTATAAGTTGTTATTATAAACGAATGCCTTTAGGGGTTGCACCTTGTACGATAAACAAAATATGTTGGGCGATTGAAAATAAATTTGATAATTTTAATTTTGATGCGAAAACTGATTTTGATTATTCTATTATGAAGTGCAATGTTAAATATTCAAAACAATTATTTAACAAAATCAAAAAAATATACGAGAGTTACAAAAAGGAGCTTTCAAGTTATATGCAATTTGCAAAATCTGAAAGAGTAAAATCAGATGATAGACAGCTTCAAAAATATGTATTAAAAGAAGATTTTAAACGTCGTTGCTTAGAACAATGTCCAAATGAGGAATATTTATGCGATATTGTTTTAGATTTGTGTTATTCAAAAAGCAAATCAAGCAAACAATTTGCATGGGATATTTGTGGAGATATGATTATTGCAAATCTTCTTAAAAGGAGCAATTATAAAGTTGCTTATCCAACACAAGATGAGAATGGGGACATTTATTTTTCTGGCAAAAGATTTTCAATGAAAACAGATGAAATCAAATTCGATCTTGGAATTGATGACAAGGAGGATGATGAATGGTTGTATTAAACGAAACAAAAGAAGCAGAAAGAATCATTTCTGAAGGAGAGGTTGGCAACAAGCCAACTTCTACCATATTTCTATTATCTAGGTATTATAGACAAAAAGTAAATTTAAATAAACAAGACACTATTTCTAAATTAAATGATTTTATGACTCGAAATTATAAAAATTATAATCCTGCTTTATGGGAAGATGTTATTGAAAATATCGTAAGTAAAGCACATAAATATAAATTAAGAGAAATAGATTATGTAGAAATTTTTCAATCTGAGTTAGACATAATTTCAAAGGTTAATTCTATCAAATACGAAAAACTTTTATTTACAATGTTATGTTTTGCAAAACTATACAATATGTTGTCTGATACAAATAATGGATGGGTTAATACAGATATAAAAGAAATCTACAAAACTTCTCGTGTAAACGTAAAACACAGAAATGATAAGTTTTTGTATTTAAATGATCTGGAGCAGCTTGGTTTAATTTCTTTTTCAAACAAAAATGACAATCTTAATTTGAAAATTAACTTTATTGAAAAATCAGGAAATACTATTTCAAAAATAACTGATTTTAGAGAATTAGGATACGAGTATCTCAATTTTATCGGTGAGGGGAAATTTGAAAGATGTAAATGTTGTGATAGACTGTTCAAAAAAACTAGCAATAATATGAACTATTGCAATGATTGTCAGAGAGAAATTACGAAAGAAAAAACAAGAATTAGAGTGCAAAAGTATAGAGAAAATAGTATGTAACGATTCAGAAAATGCCAGAAACCCTTGAAAACACTGGGTTTCCGGGCACTATGCCCGTTTTTCTTATTATGTAGAATATATAAGTATTTGCTTATGGATACAAATACCTCAGTGTAGATTGGCTAGTCACCATGCTGAGAATATATGAACAGTGAGTTGTGGCATGATGCGATAGTTTCATACTATAGCTTCTGGAATGATGCAAATCATAAACAGAAAGACGGAAACCGTCAAAACTAAATATATGTGCAAAGACTTATTGCCGTAAATTGCAATTGTCAGATCGCTAACATAATAGACGACTCCAGTGGAGTAATAACCGTGATGCCTGTATCGATGGAATGTTACAGGAGTTAAGTAGCGGAAATCCAAATAAGTTAGTTACGTCGTTGAACGGAAGAAATTCCGGCATAAGATCTGTTGAATGTACAAGTAGCCCAAATTGACGTAAGAAAAGAAAAAGAATACATATTACAGATAATAGAACAAGTATAAAAAATGGTTAATTGCTGAATGACCTGGGTGAAAGTTTCTCGTAACCAGTCGAGACTACAATTACTGTTTCCAGATGCAAAGGAAGTCTAAGGGTAGCTCCCTTATTCTCAGCCCTTTGTAAGTAGTGGCAGAACATTATGACAATATGTTGATGTAGGAGGAAGCTCCATTTGTATTCATAATCAAGTGCTTATGCATTGACTTCTCTTTTATCATTTCTCATTTAGTAGTGGTGCTGCAGATTTTGCAGTGCTACTACTATCCTCTTTCGAAATATAGCCCGTTCGCCAAGCGGTAAGGCACAGGACTTTGACTCCTGCATTTTCAGTTGTTCGAATCAACTACGGGCTGTTTCACCTTAAGTGTTGCGCTGACCGTCAATCAGTGGCGCACAAAAACCTGCTGATTATTATCTGGGTGACACTAGATTAATATGAAAGCCGCTCTAGGTTTATTATGTTCTATGTAACTATTCACATAACAATATATTTTGTCGTCCTTGTGGATGGGTGTTTTGGACGAGCAGACTACATGAAATATATGGATACTTAGCTCAATTGGTAGAGCATTCGGCTGTTAACCGAAAGGTTATAGGATCATCCCCTATAGTATCCGTTACTCTCCCACTGTGGAGAAATACGAAATGAAAGGAATGTTTAAAATAGTTCTTATTACAGACAAAGAGTGTAAATATTTGTTAAGCAAAGGATGGAAATGGAGAGATCATATTCATCGTACAGTATCTGGAGCTAACAAAAAATACGCAACAGAAAATTATCGATTGATGCAGGATTTAGAAAAATTCAGATCACGGTCAATCAAAGAAACAACACATACAAAGAAACATACAAACAGAAAACGTAAAAATAACTAGAATTAAAACTAGAAGGAAAGGTGGTTCACCTTATTGGAATACACATTGTTCCTTGATACGAATGCATTACTCAATCTAGGAGAAAATGCATTTAAAGAAAAATTTATTATTGCACAAAAGACACTTGAAGAAATCGAGAATATCAAGGTGTCTAATTCTAAAGATGGAGAAGTAAAATATAAAGCCAGACAAATTTCCAGATTATTAGATAAGCATAATGGTGATTATGATGTTGTTTTATATTCTCCAAAAATAAAAGAAATAATTGAAAGCTATTTCTTATCTGAAACGCCAGATAACATTATCTTAGCTTCTGCTTATTATTACAATTTAAATGTATCGGAAGTACTTGTATGTTCTGATGATTTAAATTGTAAATTCATATCTCGTAATATTTTTGGACTTCCTACAAAAGGAGTTTCGGATATTAACCTTGTCAAAAATCTTGACGAATATCTTGGATATAAAGAATTAACATTGTCTGATGAAGAAATGAGTTACTTCTATTGTCATACAAATGAAAATATTTATGATTGTTTGCGAAACGAATATCTCATTATTAAAAAATCAGATGGCGAAGTTGTAGATTATAGAAAATGGGATGGAAATGAATATAGGGCTGTATGTGAAAAAACAGTTCGCTCTACTATTTTTGGAGATAAAATTAGACCAAAAGACTCATATCAAGCCTGTGCTATTGATTCAATTTTTTCAAATACAATGACAGCTATTACTGGACATGCCGGCAGCGGAAAATCATTGATATCATTGGTATCTATGATGAGTCTTATAGAGAATGGTGAGTATGATAGAGTGATCATTATGTTTAACCCTAATAAAGCAAAAGGTGCTGCAGATATGGGCTTCTATTGTGGTGATGCAACTCAAAAGGCTCTGCAAAATTCGATAGGTTCCATGCTGACTACAAAATTTGGTGATAGATTTGCTGTCGAAATGTTATTACAGCAAGATAAAATCCGATTAGTTTCTATGGCAGATGTACGAGGAATGGAAGTAAGGGATAATGAAATTTTATATATCAGTGAAGCGCAGAATACATCAACCGAATTATTAAAGTTGTGCTTATCTAGGGCGAGTAGCGGATGTAAAATTGTTATCGAAGGTGACTATGATAGCCAGGTTGATTCTTATTTGTTTGAAGGAAATTCAAATGGATTTAAACGAGCAATTGATGTGCTTCAAGGTGAATCAGAATTTGGATATGTACATCTTCCGAATGTTTGGAGAAGCAAAATTGCAATGTTAGTAGATAAATTATAGAGAGGATGTTTACAGTCAAATTCTGAAACTGAAGAAGTTGATACATGCTCTATTGGGTTTCATTATGAACCAAAAACTGAAGAATATTATGACGAGGAAGAGTAGACAAGCACTACTCTTCTATTTTTATTGAAACAGAACCCAACACGCCTCTCACCGATGCAAACCACGTTGGGTAGTTCACATTTAGTCGAAAATATAGATAATGAAAGGATTAATTGATATGGCAAATTTTGTATTTAAAGTAACAACAACAAAAAAATTGAAAGCTACAGGAACGCTTGACTTAGAAAATATGACAATTGAAATTAACGGCGAGGATAAGAAACTTTCTACACTTCTTAGTGAGTATGATGGATGTGAAGTTAATCTTACTGTTGATGTTAAATCTGAAGAAGATTTAGATATGCCGGAAGAAGATTCCGAAGACGATATGTAAGGTGGTGTGTCAAACTGTATAATTTTGAAAAAGAATTAAAAAAATACGGATTGACAACTGAATCTTATGAAGATGCATGTAGAGATATTGAAAATAAATTGAACGGCACAAATGATATGGACTGGGCTGAAATCAAGGAGAAATATAATATTCAATGTGCGGTTGATACAATCAGAAAGTCATCTTCTACTATTTTCGGTGGACAATTCAGAGAAGAATATTTAAAGAGTAAAATCTATACTGATGTAGATGAATTTTCTAAATTAAGAGAACTAGATAAGAAATTAGAAGAATTACGCAAAGAGCGGATAAAAATTCAAACAGCTAATATTGAAAGAAATAGACTTGACAGAAGTGAATCACGTCAGGAATTGTATTATGAATATATTGGAAGTGTTATTGATACTCTTCCATTACCGGAATTTAGACCGATTTTATACAATGAAATACATACTATAAATTATTTGGTCGGAATTGCAGATGTGCATTATGGAGCTTGTTTTAAAAGTGTAAATAATGAATATTCTCCGGCAATCGCTAAGGAAAGATTTGAATATTTGACTCATAGATTGATTGATTTTATTCAAGATAAAAAGATTGGGAAGCTAACAATTGTATCGCTTGGAGATCTTTTACAGGGCGTTTTACGTTTGAGTGATTTAAAAATTAATGATACGTCTATCATGAAAGCAACGGTTGAAGTGTGTAGATTAATTGCAATTATGTTGAATGAACTTTCGGCATATGTGGAAATCACTTACTACCACACACCCTCGGCAAATCATACTCAAATTAGAGTTCTTAACGCTAAGCCAAGTGAATTAGCAGATGAAGATTTAGAATATTTGATGGGTAATTATATTCATGATTTATGTGCAAACAATAAAAGAATTCATGTACATCTTGCGAAAAATGGCGAAGATTTTGTTGATGTATATATGCCAGGAAATGAAATTCTTGCAATGCATGGTCATCAAATTAAGAATGTGGAAACCGCTATTAAAGACAAAAGCGTTCTACACAAAAAATTCTATGACACACTCATTGTTGGACATTTACATAATGGAAAAGTAATCCCATCGCATGAGGGAATTATTGGAGATGCAGAAATATTAATTAGTCCTTCATTTGTTGGAAGTGATCCGTACAGTGATTCTTTAAACAAAGGAAGTAAAGCTAGTGTGCAGATATGGGGATTTGATAAAGCATATGGTCATACTGAGACATATAAGATTATTTTGAATTAGAGGTTAAATACATGAAAGTTGAATTATATTGTTGCTACTCTCTTCCACTTAGAGATTATCTATATAAAAATGGGATGAGATATAAATTAGCGGCATTAAATCCAAATAGCAAAAAATTATTTTGGGTTTATATAAAAGATAAAAAATTAAATGAGTTATTGGATAAGTGGTCTGCGAATAAGTAGACCACTTATTAAATGGAGAATAATTTATATAGAAATATTGGAGGTTCTTATGGATAAAACATATTATGTTTATTGTCACACAAATAATATCAATGGTAAAAAATATATAGGAATAACAGGATTAGAAAAACCTTTGTATAGATGGCATAAAGATGGTTCTGGATACTCCGGACAAGTATTTGGTAAAGCCATTGAAAAATACGGGTGGAATAATTTTAAACATGAAATATTATTTGAAGGACTTGCTTATGAAGATGCTTGTAAAAAAGAAAAAGACCTTATAAGAAAATATAAAACCACAGATAGAAAATATGGATATAATATATCTATAGGTGGAGACAATGGTGCTATTGGAGCATTTAATAATAGATTATCGAAAAAAGTTTATTTGTATGACATTGATGGGAATTATATAAGAGAATTTCCTTCAATGATGGAAGCAGAAAGAGTTACTGGAATTAATAATTCTGCTATATGCTCCTGCTGTAAAGGCAAAATTGCATACACAAAAGATTATAGATGGTCTTACGAAAAAGAAGATAAGTTAATTCCTATTGATAAAGAAAACCATTTTTTTAATACAGTAATAAAAGAACAATGCAAAGAAATTTTTCAGTATACTTTAGAAGGAAACTATATTCAAAAGTTTAATTCTTTATCCGAAGCATCGTTAAAAACAAATTCTGATTACAGACTTGTTTCTGCATGTTGTTTAGGTAAAAGTAATCAAGCAAATGGATACATTTGGGCATATCAATATTATAATTCGTTTGAAAATTTAAAAAACAGGGAAAACGATATAATTCCAAAAGGAAAACCAGTAGTTCAATATAGTAAAGATGGGCTATTTATGAATGAATATAAATCTATTATGGATGCGGTTAGAAAAACAGGAGTATCAAAAGGAAAAATTTCACGTTGTTGTAACAATAAAGTATCTATTGTTGATAATAAATATAAATTTGTTTTTAAGGATAGTGAATTATGTGCATCTTAAGTTTAAAAGTTAAATATCTATATCAAACATTGTAGTTACTCAGAATTGAAAAACTAACGAGAGAGTTCAATCCGTGGCTCAGGATAAGCAGATTTACAGATTACCTATGTGGCAATCTACGCCAATGTTTACATACATGTTCCCACTTATTAAAGCGGAATCTGTCGTATGCACTAACGTGTACAGGAGTTTCTACAGAGTAAAAACTTGCCATACATATCACCTGCCTTCCAAAATAAACTACATCATCTTGGGAAACCGATATCCTAGAATGTGAAAAAACCACGTAACGAATTATATCATAAATCATAAAAATTTACAAATTAGTTGATAGAAAAGGAGATATTTTAAAAATGACAAAATCTGAATTAATTAAAACAATCGCAGAAAAAGTAGACGGAGTAACACAGGAAAAAGCAAAAGAAGTTGTTGGTGTTGTTCTTGATGAAATTACAGATGCTCTTGTATCTGGAGATAGAGTGCAGTTTGTTGGATTTGGAACATTTGAAGTAAAAGAAAGAGCTGCAAGAGAAGGAAGAAATCCTCAGACAGGTGAAACAATGCAGATCGCATCCTCTAAAAATGTAAAATTCAAAGCTGGAAAAGAATTAAAAGACAAAGTAAACGCATAAGATTGGTGGTGTGTCTATTGAATACAAAAATGACTGAAAGAACGTATGATGATATTTATGAGCTGTGTGAAGATATTGTAGACACATACTGCTCTTCCGTTGAAGATACAGATGTGTGCGTTATTGCAAAATACGATGAAGCAACAAGAATTATTACTGAATTGTGTTCTATGGATCTTGTATTAACTTCATGTATACTTCATAATCCAGAATTCGAAGGATATGAAGATGAATATATTATTGATATTTTTTTAGACGAAGTATGGTGTAAACCAGCAAAGCGTGATGGGAAGTATATTTATACTGATTCATATGCAACTTATGTATTGGATAATTGTAATTCTAAGCTTTTGTCGAAAGTTGAAACAGAACATCTTTATGACGTTCACATCGAAGATGAATATGATAACGATATTAATTGCTGTGAATGTTGTGATCCTGATTATGATGAATGTTGGGGATGTTCAAATTTTATGAATCATGACGATGACGATGATAGTTGTGAAATTGATGGAAAAGACTGTCATGGTTTTACCGCATCTAAAAGTGATGACGATGGTTATCATTCTGTTTCATTCTATTCAACAGAACGTGTTGATCATGATGATATGATGGATTTACTTCGTATTTTTGGATTGTAATAATCTTTTTGATATATGATTGTTTTAGGATCCGTAGGTGTCAAAGCTTACGGGTCTATTTTTGTGTTCTCAATTAGGAGAATAAGAAATTAGAAACATCAGTGATAGGAATGTGTCGGGTAAGTTCCGACCGCGCTGCATGTAATTGGTCAGATGGAGAATCTGGTAAAGAGTTAAAGTAGGATAGTTAATACTCTCCTATCTCTACCATAATAAATAAAAAATCCAATGCAGTTTATAGATGTGCTCTTCAATGAGGCATTGGACATCAAGTATAGATACGGCGGAAGTCATGTGTCGCCGGATAAGCGCAACCTCATTCGCGCTTCTCTCCTATTACTATGGAGTGAGAAGAAAATAAATATTTAAATAAAAGGAAGTGATGTTTTTGAATGAAAAGATAGCAAATAGGTCAGAAGATATTACAGATGAAATTTGGTCAACAGTAAATGAATTTAATAGGGAAATGGTTGATGATTATCTTAACAATCAAACACATCTGTCACCTAAAAGTACAAATGCGTACAAATCAGCCTTGAGAATATTTTTTCTTTGGGTGAAGAATAACTTAAAAGATAAAAGATGCATAGATATTAAAAAGAAAGAATTTCTTAGGTACATGAATTGGCTTGCAAATAGAGGTTTTTCTGAATCTGGAATTAAATTTAAAAAATCTGCTGTTAGTGCTATGAATAAATTTATCGAAAATTTTTATGAGGACGAATATCCAACTTTTCGTAATTTTGTAACTGCGGAAATGCAGGTTCCAAAAACAGGAAAAGTATTTTCAAAAGAGCCTTTGACTCCTGAGCAAATTGATTATCTATGTAATGAATTAGAAAAACGTGAGGAGTGGCAAAAATTAGCTTACGTAAAATACACATATTCCACAGGCTGCCGCCGCGCGGAATCTAGGCAGTTATTAAAAGAAGTGATAAATTACGAACCTAAAAGAAAAATGGTAAAAATAGTTGACGAAAACGGAGTAGAACATGAAGTAGAATCTGTTTCATATAAAACTCATGATATTAGATGTAAAGGACGAAGTAAAGTTGGTAAAATCAGAAAGCTTCAATTTGGCGAAGATGTGATGATTGCTTTAAAAAAATGGATTGAAGTTCGTGGTGAAGACGATTGTCCTTACATGTTTGTAATTAAACAAAAGAATGGCGAAACAAGACAAGTGAGCGAAGGCGTATTCAATGATTGGTGTATTAATGAATTTTCAGCAATTGTTGGGCAGAGGCTTACTCCCCACGGTCTCCGAAGAAGTAGGGCAACTAATTTAGTTGTGTATAATCATCGCCCACTTGAAACAGCTCAGAAATTATTGGGGCATGAATCAAGCGAAACTACCCAAATATATGTAATTCGGGAAGACTCTGATGATGCTGATGATGCATTTGTTTAACTCTAATTCCCATTATTTACCAGCATACTACTCTTTCTGAAAATCACAACACCGGAGGTATGCATAGCTATGGAAAGACTAGTTAAAACAGGATATGTGGAAATGATTGCAATTGACGTTCATGATTTGGAGTCAAAAATCTTAGATGAACGGAATACAAATTTTCTGTGTGATATAGAAAATTTTCAAAATAAATATTCGATCATACCCACAATTAAATGTGTATATATACATATGGATGATAACTATGATATTACTTTTTTAGATTATAAAAAGGTAGTTCCACATATTCATCCATTTGACTATATGAGAGATATTGTAAAAAAGCATGATGGAAAATTAATTCAAGGAAGTGATTATCTACGAATCACACACGAAGATGACTATGTGGAATTGACAGAAATCGATTTAAGAGATTAAGGGAGAGCTGTACTGCTCTCCTATTTTTGCATACGGCTCCATGGTCAAGAGACTAAGACATTGCCATTTCACGGCGGTAAGAGTCATTTTAAATTCCGGCTTTCAAAAGAAATGCCGGTTTCATATCGGTATATTAAATAAGAAGAAAGTGAGGAAGCACATGGTTACATTACAAAAGGTTGGAAATTCCATGAATCGTGAAGTTCTTGAAATTACTGGATTATCTACTGATGAAAAGCCAATTGATTTTATAAACTTTACATATATTACAAATGGAAGTACGTTTGAAGAAATTGATACAGGAACAATTTATAAATATGACGAAGATGCAAAGGAATGGGTTGAACAACCTGTTTCTGGTGGTTCAGGAGGAAATATTTCTCTTGATTATTCTGCACTCACAAACAAACCACAGATTGCAGGAAAAGAATTGAGTGGAAATAAAACACTGGACGATTTAGGAATTCAGCCTAAAGGAACTTATCTTACAAAAGAAACAGATCCTACTGTTCCTGCATGGGCGAAAACTGAAGCAAAACCGACATATACCGCAGACGAAGTTGGAGCCTTACCAAAAACTACGACTACACTTCCAAATCCTAAAAAGATTAAATTTACAGGTGCAGTAACAGATGACTATGACGGTTCTGTCGAAAAAACAATTAACATTCCGATAGGAAGTTCTTATACTCTTCCACAGGCAACTGATAAAATTCTTGGTGGAATTAAAGCAAAAGGAAAAACGAATGAAACAGTGGAGGTTGCAATTGACACTGCAACAGGAAAATTATTCGTTCCTACATATCCGACAGGTATAGAAATTGAACTTGACAAAACACTTGCTGTGGAAGGAAAAGCTGCTGATGCAAAAGCTGTTGGAGATGCATTGAAAACTAGGATTGGATCCGATGCTCTTACACCATATATGAAGACAGTTGATGCAGATAAAAAGTATGCATTAAAAACTGAATTACCACAAAAGGGAGTTGCTGTTGCAGACGCTGGAGACGCAGATGTAAAAGATAAATTAAATGCACTCTTAGCTAGTCTTAGAGATGCAGGTATTATTGCACAGTAATATATTAAATTATTAAGGGCGGTACTACTACTGCCCTATTATTATGCTTAGATAGTTCAATGGTAAAACGATTGACTTTTAATCAGTTGCTCCCAGTTCGAATCTGGGTCTGAGCATTGAATACGAAATAGTTGAGAAAGGATGTGAGATATTTGACTCAAAAATTAAAACGATCAAGAGATGAAAGAATTGAAGAATCAATGAAATCTCCACAGAAAATAGATATCTCTGTTGATATGCGATTTCCACTATCTAATTCGACAAATACAAAAAAGTATAAATGTTATATGTGTGGCGAATCTTGGGATTCTCAGAAAAGTCATTTTTCAAAATCTGCACATCCAAAATATCAAGCAAATAACGGATATATTGAAATATGCAATGATTGTCGTGATAAATATTATAAAAAACTTATAGATTTTTACTCTGGAAACGAAGAACACGCAATTAGACATATGTGTATGGAATTTGGATGGGTATATCATATTGATGCTTTAACTGCTTCAAGACAAATATCTGCGGACAGGAGTCGTATCAGTCACTATTTGGCAAAGAAAAATTTAGGGCAAACTGCAAGAATTGGAACTACATATTTTGACAGTATGAAGTTTGAATTTAATGAAAAACAAGGTGAGATTGTAAAATCTCGTGAACAGGCGAAATCTGAAGAGTCTACTATTACTGCAACAGCCGTTGATCGGTGGGGTGTTGGCTTCACAGAGTCTGATTATAAAATAATGGATGAGCATTATAAAATGTTAAAACGGCAAAATCCAAATTGTGATGCAAATCAAGAAATTTTTATCAAAAGTTTATGTTCGTTATTTATGCTTCAGACAAATGCATTAAAAAGAGGCGATTCAGATAAGTATATTAAACTAACTGATCAGTATAGTAAGACATTTACAAAAGCCGGATTATCTACAATTCAAGAAACAGATAATAGTGCAAATGAATGTCTCGGAGTAACTCTTGCTACTATATCTCAGTATACTCCAGAAGAATATTATAAAGATAAGGAACTATATAAAGATTACGATAAAATTGGAGAATATTTTGATCGATTTGTAAAAAGACCTCTTAGAAATCTTATGACGGGAACAACAGATAGGGACACGGAATATTTTGTAAAGGACAGTGTAGATGATGTCGATGAGTAACAAATACGCAGATGAACGTCAACAGAATCTTTACAAGAAATTTCCATCAACTCATTTTTTAAGTAATCCTACAAATGTTCATAACACATTTTTGTGGTCTACATTTTTCACAAGAAATTTACATAGACTCGCTATGGATTATTTGGGAATTAGGCTGCATTTATACCAACAGCTCATTTTATATCTAATGGGTGTCTCACAGCTTGTTTGTATTGTTGCGTGTCGTGCTGCAGCGAAATCTTTTATTATTGCTCTATACGCTTGTTGTAAAGCAATTGTAAAACCTGGTTCAAAAATCGTACTTGGTTCTGCAACACGAGGACAAAGTAAACTGATCATATCGGAAAAAATAAAAAATGAACTGATGAATATGTCTCCTGCTTTAAGAAAAGAGATAAGAGATATAAAAGATAGCGCAAATGAATCGATTGTATATTTTAATAATGGATCTACTATTAAAGTATTTACAGCAAACGAATTTGCTCGTGGTCTTCGTAGTACGGATGCTGTACGAGAAGAATTTAGACAGATTGATAAGAATATTGACGATAGTGTCATTTCGCCATTCCAAACAATTAGACAGGCTCCTTTTATGATTGATCCTTTTTATGAAGGAATTGAATGTCTAAAAGAAGATCCAAAAGATATATACATTTCAAGTTCATGGTTAGATGATGGACATTGGATGTGGAATTTAGTTGATCAAGCTTATACTGATATGTTGAACAATAGGACTTCTGTAATGCTTGCTTTTGATGAAAGTATTACTCTGAAACATAATATTCGTACTCAAAGGCAGATGCAGCAGGAAAAGAAAAAACAAGATCCTATTACATGGCAAATCGAATTTTTAAATCTTAGAGTTAGAAATAACTCTTCTGCTTTCTTTACTTATTCTATGCTTAGTGATGCTCAAACATTACGTCAAGTATTTTATCCAAGAAACCATAGAGATGTAAAATTTAATAAAAAAACAAAACACTTTGCTCCAAAGCAAGAGGGTGAAATTCGCGTGATATCTTGTGATATTGCTTTTGTAGAAGGAAAGAAAAACGATAACTCTATATATTCTTGTATTCGTGGAATTCCAGAAACTATGAGGTATGAAACTGATGACTCGGAAGTTGTGGTAAAACAAGGATATAAGAGACAGTATTCTTATATTGAATCAAATCAAATAGGTGATACAACAAAACAGGCAATACGAATCCGGCAATTATATGAAGATTATGATGCCGATTATATTGTACTAGACTGTCGAAACGGCGGAACACAGGTATGTTATTCACTTGGTAAAACACTATATGACGAAGAACGTGGAAAGGAATATCCTCCTCTCAAATGTATGAACAACGACACCTATGCTGATGTTGTTAAAAATCCAAATGCTCCAGCCGTTATCTATGCAATCAACGCCACTCAAAAGCTAAATAGTGATATTGCATATAGTTTTAGACGCTCTTTAATGGAACATAGAACTGAATTACTTGTAAATTTGAATACGGCAATTGAAGAGCTTTTATCTGAAAACGATGACTATAAAAATGAAACTGATTTAAATACACAATTTGAATTTGAACGACCATTTCTTGAAACTCAAGCAATGATCAGTGAGTGTGCTGAATTACTGTATGAAAAATCACCGCAGACTGGAATTGTGAAAGTATATGAACAAGGATCAAATTGTAAAGACAGATACACGTCTTGTAGTTATGGATCGTATTTCTTTGATCAGTTAGAACTTGATTTACTTTCAACAGATTCCGATTATGAATTTACGTGTCTTATAAATTAACAGAAAGGAGATGGACATGCCAGAAGTTAATAAGGAGCAATCGGTAGAGATTCAAAACGAGTCCTCTCCTACTGCTAATAATATATACGAATTTAATAGTTTTGTATCACCAATGGACATAAGTAGTTTATTCTCGTGTGGTATTTATGACTATTTTTCTAAAGAAGAAATAGATTCTATTTTACGGGATCCTATTGGAAATCACGATGCTGCAATTCGATTATCAAATTTTGTGTATACGAAAAATGGTATCGTATCTAACTCAGTCGATTATATGACTGCTCTTCCATGTCTTGATCGTATTTTAATAAGTAAAAATAAACGAAATACAAAGACAGTCCAGGCGAATAAAGCATTGATGAAATCCATTCTTGAAAAAATTGATGATAAACAGTTTATCAGAAATGCACTATTTACGTGTATGTTAGATGGAATCGCTTTTTTCTATTTTGAGACGAAAAAGAAAAATTATGACAAATCCAAATTTATGACAGATTACGATGTAGAAAACATTGTAGAAATTAATGAAGTTGGAATTAATGCTACTATCATTTCTCTTCCATGGAGATATACAAAAATTGTTGGAAAGAAAAATGGTAGATATGTGCTTGCGTTCAATCTGAGATATTTTGATGATTATACTGGTGAAAAACTGGAACGCAAATTAAGAAAATACCCAGAAGAAATCGTAAAAGCATACAATAGTCGCAACGCCAGGGCTACCGGAGGAGACTGGGTAGTACTTGATAATGATCATACTATGTGTCGGAAGATTAAATGTAAAGATTCTGAACCATGGGGTCGAAGTTTAATTATTGCCGCGCTCGCAGATGTGTTATACAAAGACTATTTCACAGACACAAAAAGGAATGTGTTAGATGAAATTAACAATAAAATTATTTATCAGACATTCCCGGAAGGAAAAGATAAAGGGACAAGTTCTCTTACTGGAAAACAGCAAGAACAGCAACATGCTACTGTACGTCAAGCTGTAATGAACAAAAACTCTCGTGGAGGAATTTCTTTCTTCAGTGTTGCTGCTGGTACAAAACTTGATTCTATCGATGTATCTACGGATATTTTCGATAGCAAAAATGAGTCTGATTTGAATGATCAAATTTCACTTGATTTAGGAATTTCTTCTGCTCTCATTGGTGCAATGACAACAGGAAACTATGGTGCATCGCAGAGTAATTTAGAGATGATTACTGCTCAATTATATACTTGGGTAAATGAGTGGCAAAATGAATTGAATCATGTAATCAATAAAAACATTATCCAAAATGATAAAAACAAAGTTGAAGTATATTATTTCCCTACTTCATTTGTAAATAGAAAAAATTTCTTTGAAATGATGAAGGGGTTGTACGACGTTGGTGGTTCTCTCAGTTTCCTTATTGCCAGTACAGGAGTCGATCCAGATGCTTATTATTCTGTTTTGGATGAAGAAATAGATAATAAAATATATGAAAAATATTTACCGCATCTTACTAGTAGTACAATTTCAAAAGATGATGATGTTACAGGAAGACCTAAAACGGATACCCCAACAGACAATACAGTAAGAAGCAGAGATAATAATGGAAATGAGATTCCTAGTCCAAGCGATAATAAATAGTTAAAAGGAGAATTAGTTATATGGCTGTAGAATTATATTGCTGTTACTCTCTCCCGCTTCGTAATTTTCTTTACGAAAATGGATTGAGATATAAACTGGCAGCGTTAAATCCAAATAGTAAAAAACTATTTTGGGTTTATATCAAAAACGAAAAATTAAACGCTTTGTTAAATGAGTGGTCTGCTAATAAGTAGATCACTTTTATTATGTAAAAATATTGGAGGTTATTTATGGCGAAAAAGAAAACTCATGAAGAGTTTGTTTCTGAATTGAAATTAAAAAATAAGAATTTTGACAATATTGAATTATTATCAGAATATTGTGGAATTAAAAACAGGATAAAATGCAAATGCAAAGTTTGTGACTATGAATGGGAACCAATATCTGATTCCTTGATGAGAGGGTGCGGTTGTCCGATGTGTGGAAATGAACGAGTACGGAAAGCAAGAATAAAACCATTAAAGGATTTTCTTAATGATTTATACAGCACAAGAGATGATATCGAATACATAGATGGATATAAGAGCATGAAAAAGAAGGTAACTTTTAGATGTAAAAAACATAATGTATTATTCAATACAACTCCTGAAAGTGCACTAAATGGTGTAACTTGTGAATTGTGTAGAAATGAAGCACCTAAGTATAATCAATTTACAAAAGAACAAGTGAATGATTTAATATCACATTTGAAAGTGGAAATAGTCGGAAATTATATAAATTCTAAAACGCCAACGAAATTTCGATGCCAATTATGTGGAAAAGAATTCATTTCAAAATATGATCTCGTAAGAGCTTGGAGAACTTGTGGCTGTGTAGATTGCGGCGGAAAAATTAAATCAAAGCGAAAGATTGATATTGTAAATAATCGAATTAATAGGTTGCATTCAGAAAAATCTGAATATGCAAAGATATTATCATATGACGAAGAATGTAAAAGAATTAAATGCGAATGTTTATTATGCGGAGCTATATATGAAACTTCTTACGAAAGTTTAATACAAGGATGTATGCACAGAAATTGTGCCTCAGTTATAAGTCAATCAAATGCAAGATTTTCTAACACAGAAGTTGTAGAAAAGGTTAAGTCATTTGGGAATAATATAAATATTGATTTTTCTAATTATTTTTCTTCTGAATCTTTGCTCGACTGCGAATGTGGTGTTTGTGGTAATAAATGGAAGGCTAAATCCAAAAATTTAATACGTGGGCGCGGATGTCCTATATGTGCACAAAAGAGACGAGACAAATCAAAATACAAATCCATAAGTGATTATTCTGAATTATTAAACAATATGAATTTAAGTGTTGTATCAGATTACATTAATGCTACTACTCCGGCAACTTTTAAATGTAATGTATGCGGAGGGACATTCGAAAGTACAATGACTTATATTTCTAATACATCCATTGGATGTAAAAATTGTACTCAAGAAAAGAATAGAATTCTTAAATTAAATTCTTTTATAGACGGATTGGATAAAAAAAATTCAACAATAAAATTAATTGGAGACTTTGTTGACATGTCTACTTCCACTACATTTCTATGTACAAATTGCAATCGTAATTTTGAACGTACGCCGCATGATCTTTTAAAATCTTGTAATTGTCCTAATTGTACCACAAATTCTAAATTAGAATACTATATAAAACTGTATTTAGATAAACATAAAATAAGTTACAAATTACATTATTCTTTTGATGGACTATACGGAGTAAATGGCGGATTGTTGTCTTATGACTTTTATCTTCCAGAATATAATCTTTTAATAGAAGCACAAGGGAAACAGCATGTAGAACCTGTGGAATACTTCGGAGGAGAAGATCAATTTGTAATTCAAACAGAACATGATAAGCGAAAGCGTGAATATGCGGAAATAAAAAATATTGAGTTACTTGAAATTTTCTATAATGACATAAACAATATCTCAAATATTTTAGATAATCAATTTAATATGGATGTTGAGATCAAGAGAGCGAGTTAATACCTTGCTTTCTTTTTTTATATAACAACAAAGGAGGATAAAACGATGAATAGAATCCTCGAATTAAGTAGCAAATCATCAAAAGGTGGTAGGCGAAAAATCAGAATGGTGCTGCTTACATTACATAAAAAAGACGAAAAAAATCTAAATGGAATTAGTTGGAATGAGGAATATGTTTTAAACAATTTAGATTCAATAAAAGGAATACCAATTTGTGCAAGTTTTGTTGATTCAGAATTAAAAGACATTCCTTTAGATCACGGGTACACAGAAACTGTAGAAATCGGAGATGGGAAGTCGGAACCGTTGTTTAACAATTCTGAATGTTGTGGAGTTATTGAAGACGCCAAAATTGAAGATTTGGAAATTAACGGAGAAATAAAAAGAGTTCTTGTCGGATACGGATATCTTTTTTATCAAAGATATAAAAATTTCTGTGACTATCTTAAAGAAAATATTTTATTGTCAGATGTTAAGTCTTCTATCGAAATTGTAGGGAAAAACGGTGGAAGTATTATTTATGACGGTGGATATAACAAAGAGCTTAGATATCCACAGGTGTTTGATTTTTCTGCAACAGCGATACTTGGAGGAGTCGTCAAAGAAGCAGACGAAAATTGTTATGTTCTTGAAGTAGCACAAAAACAAGAAAAACTTAAGGAGGAAAAGAAAAACATGGAATTCGATAAGAAAGAATTTGAGGAAGTTCTCAAATCCACTCTTGCAGAAATTAATAGTGAAAAGAAATCACATGATGATGAAGTTTCTGAATTGAATAACAAAATTACAGAACTGAATTCACAGATTGAAGCAAAAGATGCTGATATTGCTGCTAGAGACACACAGATTGCAGAACTGAATGCAAAAGTTGAGCAGATGGAAAAAGACATGAAGAAGAAAGATGATGAAAAAGAGGATCTCGAAAAAGAGGTAACAAAAGCAAAAGCATCTGAAAAACTTTCTGAGGTCGAGGCTGCTCTGAAAGACTTTAGTGATGAAGAAAAAGAAGTTGCTAAAGAGGACATTAAAAAATTAAAAGATGAAATTAATGCATGTAAAAAGAAATCAGAGTTAAATAATGTAACATCTGAAATCAATTCTATTAAATCTAAAATCTGCATGGAAATTGTTGCAAAACAGAAACAGGCAGAATCAGAAGCTCGTATCTCTGAGCAGAATTCAGAAGAAGTGAAAATTGAAGATATTTTCTCAGAAGTATGTAGTGAGAAATATGTTGATGATGACGAAGAAGTAAATATTTTTTAAGAGGAGGATAAACTAGATGATTAAATTTAGAAAAATCTCACAGATTGAGAAGTTGTACCCTTTCGTGGACGCAACCATTGATAAAGATGCGCTGAATGGAGATTTTGGTTCAGTCACAACAGGAAAATTTGCGCCAAAGGCAGATGCTAAACAGGCAATTATGCAGGTTGAAGTTGGCGATGATATGGATATGCCGGAATACAAAATCCCTGCAGGATCTCATGTAAGAGTTGTAGATTTTGAAAAACTTGAGGGACAGGAAATCGAAGTATACGGTGCTCAGTTACCAGCAACTTTTGCAAAAGGGAACAAACTGAAATCTGATGCAACAGGGAAATTAGTTACAGGTGCGAGTGTGGCTCCTTATTTTGAAGTAACTGAGATTATTGGAAACAAAATTGGTCTTGTTGCCAAAGTTGTTACAAAACAAGACTAATTGAAGGGAGAAAAAATACATATGAGTTATACATTTGAATTAAATAATGAACGTAGAGATGCTTCTTTTGTAAGTGGAAAAATTAATGCCAATTCTCCAGTTGTAGAAGTATTCTCTGCTATGACAGATGGTAGAGAACTGCCTAAATTTAATAACAAAAATACAGCTGATGCTGCAGCTAAATATATTAAAGAGTTAAATAGCAGAGCTGCAACAAATGATCCAGTTGCTATTTCTGAAATCAATGAACTGAGACGTTTTAAAATGCAGCCAGTGTTGATGCAGGAAATCAAGTTACTTGGAATTTACGGAAATTACAAACCGATCGGATATAACGAGTCTTGTGAAGTAGAAATCACAGAGTATGTAAATACTGGTGCTGAAATTCAGGCTGCTGGACAGGATGTAAAATTCCCAACAATCAGAAAAAGACGTGTTCCGATTGCAACAACTACTATTTCTGGTGGTTATGCAGTTGATTACAGAAAAGCAGCGCTTGGAGATATGAGTGACGAGAACGAGCTTCAGGAACAGGTTCGTACTGATATTAGAAATAAAGCTTCTAAATATGTAGTGGATACTGTTTACAATGCAATTAAAAATGCAAAAGGTGTAAAATACTTCTTTGAGGGGGCTGGTCTTACAAAGACAGGTGTAGATGGTGTTATTACAAATGTTAGACGTTTTGGTAAGCCGACTGTATCCGGAGATTATGCTCTGATTGCACAGTTTAATGGATTTGCTGGATATGAAGGAACTACACCGACTGTAAATGGAATCTCTCGTACAATTATGGATGAAATTCATAACACAGGACTGATGGGCGTATACAATGGCGCTACTCTTGCAGAAATTCCAAATCCATATGACTTAACAACACTGAACAAAAATGGCACAAACTTTAACACACTATTGCCGGCAGGGATCGGATTTGTAATGCCACAGGGAGGACAGTCTCCTATTTACACCGTAACAAGAGGCGGACTGACTTCATTCTCTGGAAATGATGTTACAACTGGAATGCAGATCTCCAGATTTGATCTTGAAGTTGGGGCACTTGTAGCAGAAGGAAGAGAATACCAGGTAGGTGTAATTAGCGATACAAATCTTTAATCTAATCTTGGAAAATAAAATATTTAAATGATAAGAGGCAGATCATTCTGTCTCTTATTTTAGTTTAAAGGAGAAAACATGAGCAATTATTTTTATTGTTATTCAAAAAAGTTATCTCATTTTATTATGGCTTTTGACATTCCATATGTATCAAAATCGACAAATAAAAGGACTGGAACGCCATACCATACATTTAAAAAATCAGAGAGACTCGATAAGGTAATTGCTTTGTATAAGGCAATTATTCATGCCGTTTAGAAAAAATTAGTTGAGAAAAAATCATAATTGTTATTGAGGAGATAAAAATGGCTGAAGAAAAAAATACAGTAGAAGAATTAAATCTTGAGCAGAAAGTAACTGTTAAAAGTATTGCAAATTGGACAACAGGTTTTAAAAGAATTGAGACAAATGGGGATGTAACTATTCCGCCTAACGGAACAATTCGTTTACAGAGAAGTGAAATTATTACACAGATTCAGAATGGTAATAGACTGTTGACTGGAATTGATGACAGGGGTTCTCACGCAACACTTTATGTAGATGATAAACCAACAAGAGTTGAGGTTGATTTTGATAGCGAAGACGGTACTGTTACACAGGCGGTACTTACAACAGATGCAGTCAAAAAATTATTTGACTATAAAACAATGAAAACTTTTGAAACAAAATTGCAGGAATTAGTAGTTACAAGAGCTGAGAAAATTGCAATTCTTGAAATCATTAAAAAAGAAAAATTCAATGACTTTGAAAAAATTAGAGTTGTTGAAAATTATGTTGGATACAACATTTAGAGGTGATCGAAATGGGTAATACAACAGCTAATGAAGTGATACAATCATTCGAGTCTTCTTTTGCAGACAAAACTGTATTGCCTGTATCACTGGAAATGGAATGGCTGAAGAAAGCTATTGGAAGATATTCTGCGGAATTAAGTGATTTAAACTTTGATGAAGAATTGAATCGTTTTGATTCTGAACTTGACAGATATACAATTGATACATTGGCAGAATTTATGAAGCAGTCATATCAGGAACGACAGTATTCTAAAGTGAATAAACGGATCAGTATAACTGGAAAAGATATAGGAATCGATGGTTCAAATGGTTCTAAAACTGCAACAAAAGCAGAACTTGATTATGTGTCAGAAAAAACAAATACAATGGTTAATAACCAGAAAGTAACTGCTTTTCTTTAGGGGGTGTGTATTATACAAGATTGGTATTTACTAAATCAAAGCACCAGACCAAATGTAACAGGCGGATATGAAAACGAATCATTCCTAGAAAATAAAGATGATTCTTTTGCAGAAGCATTGCAAACTGACATTGCTACTTCTATTATTCTTTACAACAGTGATTTAAGTCATCCAAAACATATTAGATGTATCGTTCAAGGAAATACTGCGGATACACATTTAAAATCTCTTGAAAGAACAGTTCTGTTTGAGATTGGAACTGTAAAAGCTGGCATGTATGTGTTTTTTGAAAATAGATATTGGCTAATCGATGGATATCCTGGAAACAACAAGATCTATGAAAAAGCAACAATGGTATTGTGTCAATACTTGATGAGATGGCAGAATGCTTCTGGTGAGATTATTGAACGTTGGTGTAATGCGGTTTCTGCTTCAAAATATGATGTTGGTGAAAACGGTAACTTTACCATCAACTTAACATCTAACTCATATACTATCAAACTTCCATATGATGATGAATGTATTCTGTTAGACAGGAAACGTGTATTTCTTGATCGTAAGAAAGTGAATCCAGATAAGGTATTTAAACTTACAAGAACAGATGACATCTTGTATGATTACGGTGATGAAGATCACGGAAGCATTTTGAGTTTTATTGCGGATAAGACAGAATTAAATCTGTTGACAGACAACAGAGAGTTAAAAATTTGTGATTATATAGATGTAAGCAAACCGGTACCGCCAGAACAATCTGATAGACCGGAATTTTTTATTTTTGCAGATATTATTGGAAGTGATTCTATTAAATTAAATAGGACAAAGACTTATCAGGTAAAATTCTACAGAGATAAAAATACGACAGATGAGTTTGAATACTCTGATTTTACATGGAAGATTGAACCAGATGTAAAAGTGGAAACTTCAATTTCTGAATCATCAATTGATGTAAAAGTAACGGATAACAATGAAGTTGGACAGATATTCAAACTGCAAATTGTAATTAACGATACAATCATTTCTGAAAAGAAAATAAAAATTTCTAATTTATTTTAGGAGGACTAATGAACAGAACGGTTTTAAAAGATATAGGAATCTTTAAAACAAATCTTCTTCTATCATTCTTGGATTCTCCTGACATCTGTGAACTTTTATTAGGAGAAAATTACACTTCTGATGATGTAGATAATTTGGTATATTCTCAAATTTTTCCTTATTTGTATATTGATGAAACACAGACAGAAGTTCTTCCGTATTTATGCGTAGAGGTAAATTATATAAAACAGTCTCGTACAATGAAGACAATGAAGGTAACAGTCTATGCATATTGTCATAAAGATTGTATGGAATATCATAAAGACGGATACTTAGGTACTCGTGTAGATATTTTGTCAGATATGGTAGAACGTCAATTACAAGAACCAAATAAATATGGAATTGGAGAACTGACATTAGAATCAGTCAACTACTACTTTCCTAATAATAAATATTATGGAAGACAGCTTATATTCACTACTTCTGATTTTAAGTTTAAGGAGGCGGATAAATGAAGTTAGATTATTTTGATCTAATCTCTCCTCTCCCACTTGACATTGTTGGGGTTGGTAGAATCAAGTCTCCAAAGTTAATTGAGGTTGCAGATTTATCTTATTACGTCTATGCACAATATGTGTCGTGTCTAAGAATGAAAGCAGATGACTATATTGATACATTTAAAAAAGAAGAAGATTTGGAACTTTATACGAAGTTTGATTTAATCCTGTATGATCCAGAATTTAGAAATATCATTAACAAAGCACTTAACTTCTTCCTTATTGAAGAATTTGAGTGGTACGAAGAATACGAATCTTTTTTATCTACAAAGAAAATAGAAAAAGAAGACGGACAAATTGAATTGATAGCAACTGGAATTATCAATAGTAAAAATTATGATGATGTTTTGGATATCATTTTGCAACGAGTACATATCACTCCAGATAAAAATGATGTAAGTGATATTAGAAATATTAAAGGTAAGAACGCAAGAAGAATTTATCAAAAGATTCATCAAGGTCGCAAAAAGTTACGGGCTGCATCTGGTGCAAGTTCTGACTTAACTCTTCCCAATATAATATCTTCTGTTGCTGCAAAAAGTGGATCCTTAAACTGGACAAATATATGGGATATAACTATTTATCAATTATTCGATGCATTTGAACGATTACAGATTATCGATCAATATGACATCGCTTCTACACAGGTTTCCGTGTGGGGAGACAAAGAAAAGAAATTCAAGTTTGGTGCTTGGAATTCAAATATATATAACACAGGAAATGACGCTGGTTAATTCTGGTGTCTTTTTTATTTCAAAAAATTACACAGGAGGTAATACATATGCCAACAAATACATTTAGCAAGCAGATGGCAAATAGAGAAGTCTGCAACCTGATTTTTGTTGATTATAAGACAAAGAAAATTTTCCTTGACTGCGATTATGCAAATACATCTAGCCAGGAATTAACTGGAGAAAACGTTTTCGCATATGGCGGACAGGGGCATCCGAAGAAAATCACATTCTCTGGAGAACGTGCAGGTACTCTTACAATCGAAACACAGATTCAGACACCGAAACTGTGGGAACTGATGACAGGTGGTAAGAGTTCTAAAACAGCAACTTTCATGAGAAAAGAAAAAGCAACTGTAGCAGGAGAGAATAAAGTTTCTATTTCTGATAAGAAAGTTACTTTGGAGAAAGAAAAGGTATGGGTTTACGATGCAGAAGACAAAAACCTTGATACTCCGATTAAAGTTAATGCTGTTTCTGGACAAGAAATTACTCTTGAAAGTGCTGAATCTGGAAAAGAGGTTATTATTTTCTATGTAACAACTAGACAGGATGTATATAGCATCAGCATTAAAGCTACAGACTTCCCGAAAGCATTTACTGTTTATGGAGAAACATTCATGAAAACAACGGACGATGATGTACTTCCGTATATTTTCGTAGCACATAAAGTTGTTCCACAGGCTAACATGTCTCTGTCATTTGCAAGCTCTGGTGATCCAGGTTCTGTAACACTGACTTGTGACATGATGGTTGATGATGACGGAAATATGCTTGACTTAATCCTGATGGAAGATGAGGAGAATTTGGGGGAATAGAACCCCCTGAAGACCTCGCCTTGGTAGGCAGGGGGAAAGTCGGTAAGGCAAAAGTAGGAAAATCCGCATAGTGAGGTGGCAATATGGCTTATAATAAGAAAACTTGGGTAGACTCCGAAGTTATTACAAAGGAATCTTTGAACAATATAGAAACAGGAGTGCATACAAATGATACGAAAATTGCACAACTGGAAGGTAAATTAGTAAAAGCTGTTGCGGGATCAAAAGATGGATTAATGTCTAAAGAAGACAAAACGAAGCTTGACGGTGTTGCAGAACAGGCAAACAAATATGTACTTCCGCCTGCTAATAAAACAACGCTTGGCGGTGTAAAACAGGCTGCGCTTGTTCCAGAAGCCGCAGCAGAGCAGGTAACAAAGGCAGAGTTCAAGGCTTTACTTGATTCTCTGAAAGCAGCTGGAATTATGGCAAATTCCTAAATTTGAGTGATAGATATTGAGTGTAAAGAAAGGGGTAGATATCTATTAACTGATATTTGCCCCATTTTTTTGCCCCTAATATTTATTTGTTGGGAGGAATCCATATTAAACGTATAGATAACGAATACCGCACAGAATCATCTCACGAAGTTTGCTATCTATCTGAATGCGGAATTAGGTATGAATTTGTGAAGATAGAAAATGGTGTTTCGGTATGGAAATATAAAAAGACAAAAGAACTTGGACTTGCGTTGTCTAAGTTTTGGTCAAAAATGAAATAGGTTGTTCAAGATGATGAACGCAAAAGTGGGTGTCATATTTTTGAGCGCAGTGTCACACAGTACATCGGCAATAGTATTAAAGGACTGCCACTACCCTATTTATTTAGAAAAGGGATGGTTAAATGAAAAAATTAAACTTAAAAGGAGTTACTGCTGAAGCGGTAACTGGTATTGCATTACTTGTTCTTGCCCTTATTAATGCTGTTTTACAAATGTTTGGAATGAACGTTTTGCCAATTCAGAACGATGAAATCAGTAACATTGTTTCTGTAATTTTCTTAATTGTAACGGCGGCATGGAATACATGGAAAAACAGAAACTTTACCAAAGCCTCACAGGAAGCACAGGCATTAACAGATATGATTAAGAATGGCGAAATTTTAATTGATCAGATCGAAGACGTTATTCAAAAATTTAAAGACGACAACAAAGGATAAGCAGAAATATGGAATATATTGAAAAATTTTTCGAATTAGATTTTGTTTCTCTGGTTATTGGTTTGACCATTTCTGGTTTAGCACTTGTGTTTATATATGAATTAGTTATTAAAGTTATGAAGATATTCGGAATTGAACTTACTCATATTAGGCAGAGGCGTGAAGAACATGAGCTATTGGTAAAAACAGTTGAAAATCTTGATAAATTACAAGAAAAGCAAGATATGGATAGAACAAGGTCTGATAAACACGATGAAGAGATTCGTAAGGAAATTGCAACAATTACAACCGAATTAAAAGAAGCTTTAATTGAGCAAAAACAGCAAATGAATACATATGCTGAAAACAGAGTAAAGGATCGAGAGAAATCTCGCGAAATAAGACAGGAACTTAATGAATCTATTGATAAATTAGCCGAAGGAGCCGTAGAAAGAAAAGAGCAGATAAAAGCTCTTATGTGTGGAACAATGGAATTACTTGGTGATAAAATTGATCAAAGATTCAGTAAGTATATTGCAATGAAAGGCATTCCGGAAAATGAAGTCGCAGAGTTTGACGGACTGTGGAATGCTTATCATAATGAATTGAACGGGAATCATGGAAGAACACAAAAATATAAATATGTAAAAGAACATTTACCAGTTCTTCCAATTGAAATCAATCCAATCTATGAAGAAGATAATACAGGAAAATAATAAGTTGAGAAGTTGCTTTTGTGTGACTTCTCTTCTTATTTAAAGAGGTGATAAAAATAAATAGATCAAAATTTAATGTAGATAAAGATAAAAGTAAACGAACACATAATGGAATCGTATTTGATTCTGTATTAGAAATGAAGTACTATCGTGACGTTCTTTGCCCGGCAGTGGAGAGTGGTGATGTGGTTAGTTATGAATTACAAAAACCATATGAATTACAACCAAAGTTCCGTCATGATGGAAAATCAGTTCAGCCAATTAAGTATGTGGCTGACTTTTTTATTGTTTATAAGGATGGACATGAAGAAGTTATTGATACTAAAGGATGTCCAGATTCAGTCGCACTATTAAAAAGAAAATTGTTTTGGTACAAGTTTCCAGAAGTTGATTATAAATGGGTTACTTGGGTGAAAAAATTTGGAGGCTGGATCGAATATGAAGAATATAAACGACTCAAACGAGAAGAAAAAAGAGAAAAAGACAAGATCTTGGACAAAGGAAGATAAAGAATTATTGGTGGAATTATATCCAGAAAAATCAAATATTGAATTATGTGAGATATTAGAAAAAACAGATGGGCAATTACGTTGGATGAAAAGTAAACTTGGGCTTAATACAAAATTTAAACCATTTACAGAAGAAGAAAAAGAACGTATTAAAAATTATTATTTGGAACATAAAGATGATTTAGATTTATGTATGTTATCTAAAGAAATGAATAGGCAAAAAACATCAATATCAAGGTATGCAAGAAAGATCGGTCTAACTGATATATGCAGAAAAAATACAGAGGAAAGTATAAAAAAATCAAAAATAGGATTGCAGAATTATTATAAAACAGAGGCTGGGAAACAGGCTAAAGTTAAAGCTAAAGAACTTTTGTCGTATTATGCAAAAAACAAACATCCAAAAGGGATGTTAAACAAACATCATTCTGCAGATACAAGAAAGAGGATGTCTGAGTCACATATTGAATTATCCAAAAATATGTCTTATGAAGAAAAACATCAGATTGCAATGAAGGCTGTAAAAACTAAAAGGGATAAAGGGATAATACATACTGGGGAAAATGCTTATTCGAGATGTAAAGGCGGCTATAGAAAAGATATCGACCATTATTTCAGAAGTTCTTGGGAGGCTAACATTGCCAGACTTTTAAATTTTAAATCAATAAAATGGGAATATGAATACAAACGCTTTAATTTTGAAAATGAAATCGAAGGTGTTTTAAGTTATCAACCAGATTTCTATCTACCAGAATATAATATATGGATAGAAGTAAAGGGTTGGATGGATGATAAAAGTAAAAAAAGATTAGAATTATTTAAGATATATTATCCTGATGAATACAAAAATTTTATCTTGATAGATCAAAAATATTATTATAGTTTGGAAAAAGAATATTCAAATATTATAGAAAATTGGGAAACAAAAAATAACTATTTAAACAAAACAAGAAAGATAAGCGCGGCTTAACACATTAATTTGTCGGAATCTGATTCATAAAATCTATTTACTTCTCTTCTATTTTGTGATAATGTTAATTCATCAAATTATTTAGGAGGCAATTATTATGGCAAGACCAAAAAAGATTGTAGAAATTAATTATGATGAAACAATTGCAAAAGCTCAAGAAGAGTTAGAATTGCTTTCACAAAAAGCAAACGTTATTAAACTACAAATCAAAGATAAAAAAGCTGAAATAAAGAAATTAGAGCGAGATAAAGTTGCTTACGAAGAATGGAAAGAAAAACGCGACAAAGAATTTCGCACACAAGAGATTGCAAAATTAATTTCTGAATCTGAATATACTTTAGATGAAATCAAAGAATTACTTGTAGGAGAGACTTCTGGAAAAGAAGACAACACTACTATTTCTAAATAAAACTATCAATTTAGAGAGTCGGTTGCTCCGGCTCTTTTTTAATGCAATAAATTAAATTTCGTTTTCATTAGGAAATGAAAAGAGAATAAGAGATATGGTGCTACTAAGAATTTAGTAACACCATAATGGAAGTGAGTTGACGATGTGATAAACATCACCAACATTATTGTGCCAATCTTATCACTTGGTACTGTTCTCACTTGCAAATTCGCAATTAACTCCTACAAGACCTTCCTTAAAATTAGTAATAGCATGAAGTGAGGTCGGATTGTTTTGCAACACCATCCATACTATTCCAAGAACAGTTATGGATAAAAAGGTGAATATAATTGCGAGTTTTGCAAGTCTGAACGAATTTTTGTTGTCTGCCATTTTTCACCTCCCTTCTGATTGTATAGTAATCAACTATCATGGGGAGATCAGAATGAGCAGACCGCTCAGAATTGTATAAACTTCTGATAACTTTCACCTATCTTTCTGACTATATTGTCTAGCAATGGTGATTATTAATGTGTTACATATGTAGGAGCGTAACAGCCGTGGTTACGCACACGGCTTCCTACATAATAACATTATACTACTTATGAAAAAATAAAAACATCCAGAACATTTGTTTAAAGGAGACATATTATATGAAGAAAAATAATTTTAAAGTAAAAGAAAACATTACATTCGAAGATAAAGCAAACGCTATTGAATATATTTGTAACAGTTTATTTGATTTCGATGAAGAGGGAGAAATTATTGATTACTCTCCTTACTATATTGAACCAGCACAGGTTTGTGCAATTCTCAATTATTTTGTAGAAGGAATTGAATTTGAAAATGGAGAATCAATTTATGATGTCGCAGTTGCAGATAAAGAGGTGAACGATGTTGTAAATCAGTTCTTCTTAAAACCTACAACTGCAAAGAATCCAAAACTTACATATCCGCAGGAAGTTATGAAGTTTGTTATGTCTCATGTTGTAGAAAAAGTTGAATACATGAAACAGAAATCTATTCATGCTCCATCGTATAGAAAAGATATGGTTGGAGAAGCAATCGTTGAATTGATCAATGTTTTAGCAGAGAAAGCAAATGAATTGAATGTATCTGAGGCAAATAAATTTATTGAAAAATATAACAATCCAGATTCATCTCTTGAGGATTTTGCAAAACAGTTTATGAAAGATGAATATGAGAAACGTATGGGAGAATTAAAAGAGAATAAAAATGAATCAGGTTCTATTGTAAAAGATAATGATGAATTTCCAGAAGAACCAACTGTTCCCGCTGAACATAAGCCGACACAAGCAGAAGAATTTCTTGCAAAATATAAAGAAATTGAGCGTCGCAATAAAAGTAAGTAGGAACAATTATGGCTAAAAAAGTCGTGTCAAGTTTTTTAGAAGCAAAGAACTTAATTGAAAAAAATGTACGCTCTGGTATGAATGCTGCAAGGGATGAAGTTGAAATAAAATTAGAAGATAATGTCCTTGGATATTATGATTTTGGAAACCCAATTAAATATGAAAGAACGGGAACATTATTAGAATCCCCTAATACTACTCCTGTTTCTGGTGGAGCAAATCATTTTGAATTTAAAGCGGAAATGCAAGATAATATTTCCTACCATACTGGAAATTTTTCTGGATCGGATGTTATTGAAGCAACGGAAACTGGAGCGTTTGGAAATACGTTGGGAAATCACAGATATTTTGAAGCAACAAGAAAGGCTGTTCCTGAAATTGTGGATAGGAATATGTCGAAGTATCTGAAATGATACAATAATAACACCCAGGATTGTAGCTCATCCTGGGCTTTAAAAAAATAGATGATTAAATTTAGTACAAATTTCACAAATTGAAAATTATAATTAATTGTTGATGCTGTTTCTAAATGACGCAAAGATTTCAAATTTTACATTTTTAGCAAACTGAACCTTATATTTTATTTCTTTTACATTTCGATGAAATGAATTAGAAATAAAAATGAGAATAATTATAAGAGCTAATATTATTGCAATTAGACTTAAAATTATAATTGTCGTCATTTCCTACCCCTTTCTGTACAATAATACGAAAAGGGATACATACATTTTGTAAGTAATATTTCAAATTATAATTTCCTTTCTGTGTACTGTTTTCATTTCGTATACAAGATGTATACTTCCACAGACGCTTCTGCCAGATACATACCCGTGGCAACGGATTAGTTGTGGTAGATCCAATCGATATGTATCCAATTTCATTATAACAGAATATTGATAAATTATAAATAATTTTTACTACTGCTCTCCTTTCGTGAGGGCTTTTTTGATGTCCAAATTTGAGAGGAGTGATTTTTAAAAAATGAGCGAATATGAAGTACGGGTTAGTACGAATGTTGATACAAGCGAACTAGATGCCGCCCAGAAAAAATTAGACAATTTAGTAAAGAACGATAAACAGATTAAAGTTGATTTTGATATTCAGGGAATGAAGAATCTGAATAAAATCAATGGTGTATTTAAGAATATTGATAAGAATAATAAAATCAGTGTTAAAGCAGATATGGATACATCCGGAATTAAAAAAGGATTATCTGATATTGAAAAAGCGAAACGAAGTGTTTCTACTTTAAAGATTGATGCAGATGTTTCAAAGGCAAATGCAGATTTTAAAAAGTTTGAATCTCTTACGACAAAATCCGCGGAAAAGGCTCGAAAGTTATTATCTGACATCAATAAAGATATTAATAACGTGAAATTGGCTCCAAATGATTCCATTATGGAGATTAATTTTAAAAAACTTACCAGCGATTTAGAAAAATACAAAAACCAGATAAAAGTCGTACAGAATGAGCAAAAGGCACTTGGTAATTCTATTACATCTGTGTCAAAATCATTCAGCAAGATTGATGCTGTCACAGCATCAAACAAAACTTTGACATGGTTAAAAAATAATAGTCGTGCTGCAAAAGTATATGGAGAGCAATTAGAAGAGATTGCAGCGTCCCAGAGAAAAGCGACATCAAATCAAGAATTAACTCCACTAAACAAAGATTTTAATAAAATTGTATCGGAAGCAAAATTATATGGGCTTACAGGAAAAAGTTTTTCAGCAGAATTTAAACGTGCATTTTCGCAAATTGCACAGTTTACACAAATTTATGGTGGAATCGAAAATGTAATTCAATCTGTCAAAAATTCTGTTATTGAATTAAAAAATGTTGATTCAATTTTAACAGAGATATCGAAAACGTCTGATATGACCACAGCACAACTAGCAAAACTGGGAGAAACATCATTTGATTCAGCTAGTCGGTGGGGAAAAAAAGCAAGCGATTATTTACTTGGTATCCAAGAAATGAGCAGATCTGGATATTATGGGAAACAGGCTGAACAAATGGCAGAGACAAGTATTCTTGCTCAGGCTGCCGGAGATTTAAATTCAGATGTTGCAAACAGTTATCTTTTGGCATCTAATGCTGCATATCAATATTCTGGAAATGTTCAAAAACTTAATGCATTGCTTGATGGACAAAATATGATTAATATAGTGGTCATGCTATATAGAAATATATAGCTTCATAGTTGGCTTTTATCCCGGAAACTCCAGAGATGGACAATCGGGAGGATAAGTTAAATAAAATACGGTAGAAAGAGGATATTATAGAAATAAAATTAAAATCATGGCAAACTCTCGCAAACTGTAAATTTTGTAATAAAGAGTTTGTAACTACTAAATATAAGGTTAATAATAATAAAAATGGTGTTTTTTGTAGTAGAAGTTGTTATGCTGACTACAAAAAAGAAACGATGACAGGTTCACAAAATATAAATTATAAAGAAAAGGTAAAGGTTCATTGCGATAATTGTGGTAAGGAAATTGAAAAATACCATCTTTAACACATAATATAAACAAACAAGGAGAAAACCATAACTTCTGTTCTTATGAATGTTATTGGGAATTTCGTAAAAAATATTATGTCGGTGATAAATTATATAATACTGGAAAAAAGATGGACGAAAATTTTTGCAATAAGGTAAGAGAAGCAACATTAAAACAATATCAAGATGGTATACTTGATAGACAAACAATACCACAAAAGATAGTTAATAGTATATTAGGAAAAAAATAATATTAATTATATCAATGAAAAAACTTTTAAATATTATTCTGTCGATAATTATTTAATAGAACATAATTTAATTATTGAAGTTATGGGTGATTATTTTCATGTGAACCCTTTAATTTATACAGATTCAAATGAGATAAATAATATGCAGAAAAAGGATATTGATAGAGACAAAAGTAAACATACATATATTAAAAAATATCAGGGTGTTGAAATTTTATACCTATGGGAATCCGATATAAAAAATAATCCTTTATTATGTGAAGAATTAATAAAAAAATATATAGAATCAAATGGCAAGTTGGAAGAATATAATTCTTTTAACTTTTCTTTTTGTGATAACAATTTAAAATTAAATAACAATATTATTAAACCGTATTTTATTTAACCCCCTAACGACTAAGTTGTAATATGGTAACATATTGCACACGCCGACTTCGATAGATATAGTCTATCCGTTACCTATAAGTCCGTAGGAACGCCTAACGTAAAACGAGGGAAAAGATATAGTCTAGTCTCACGCTATAATCTAAAAATGAAACGTGAGAGGTAGGATTAACGTCCTATCCGCTTTATTGTTATTTAACAATAAAGTCCAATGCTTTGTCCTGGAAGCATAGTAATAGAACAAACTAACAGGAATAGTGTATCCATGCAAGATATGGCAGAAGCGACAACTCAAGCTGCATCAATGGCATCAGAATTAGGTGTTCAAGAAAATCAACTTTCTGCAATGATCGGAACAATTGAATCCAGAACAAAAGCAGGTGGTAACGAAGTTGGTAACGCAATCAAATCCTTGTTGATAAATGTTCAGAATGTAAATAATTCGAAAATTGCTGGTACATTTAAAAAAGCAGGAGTTGCTCAAACAGAATTTGTAAATGGCATTGAAAAGATGCGTAATCCTATTGAAGTTCTGGAAGATCTTGCAAAAGTATTTAATGAATTAGAAGAATCTGACCCATTACGTACAGAAATCCTTACAAATATTGGGCAGAAATATCAGGCAAATAAGTTAAGTGCTTTATTATCTGGATGGTCTGATTATGAAAAAATGCTTGTAGATTATTCTGAGGGAACAGGAAGTGCTGCAAAAGAAGCAGAAAAATCTGCAAATAACTGGGAAGGTTCTCTAAATAAATTATCGAATACTTGGACTGGATTTATTCAAAATTTCGCCAATTCCAATATGATTACTTCTGGATTACAAGGAGTTACGGGAATAATTAAGGCATTTGACACCATTATTTCAAAAGCAGGAACGCTTGAAACTGTTGTAGGAATTCTTGGAGGAGGACTAGCTAGTAAAACAGGGTGGGGCAAAACTATCGTAGTTTACAGTACCCCTTTCTATAAGGTTGCATAATAATGCCATGCAATTAACGTAGAGAGTGTTCATATTATATATCGTAATGTAATATGACCATCCTTGAAAATATATTTTCTAAATTGTCGAATATCGGGGGAAGCCGTAAGCCTATTTATATAGGTGCCGGATCGATGCAATAAAAGCGTATTTATTATAGAAGAAATACGTTCGTGAAGGAATAAGCATTTAATGCGAAAATGGTAGTCCCGACGCACTATAGCGAAAACTGGAAGTGTAGTTCCATATATAGGGCGCGAGAGACTGACAAGACATGACGTGATACAGGCGTAATTGTATCATATGGTACACAACATACAGTCCGTACCTGGGGAAAGCCCAGGGTAGTCAATATGAGATACGACAATATTTACTACTGCTCTATTGACGCAAACTACACAACCTGTTGCTGACTTGCAAAAACAGGACAGGATAATTATAGTGGTATTCCACTCGGCGCATCTCTCGTCGTTTTCTAATAGAGATAAAAAAGACACAAATTGTTTACATTCTACTTGACTTAATACAAAAAGAGTGTATAATAATGCATGAGTTAAAAAATACAGCTCGAAACACCACGATGTAAGGACAGGGAATTATATCCTGTCATTTTGTTATGTTGTGGAAACAAATAAATAGAATAATTTTTTCTTTTCAAAAAACACAAGAAATACTTTAAATATAGATAAAACAACTATATATAGGGTAAATTTATATAATTAGTATGCTTTTCATTTCCCCGTACTATATCTAGTGGTTGAACAAATTTAATAAAAAATGTATAATAAGATACACAAAAAATAGTCTAATTTATTTCTCACGTTATATTTCGACATTTTGTTTATTTTTTTTGGTGTATAATTACTTCAAATACCAAGGGGTGATTATATGAAGTTAGGTAAAAAAGGATCCATACATACAAAAGAGGAGGTAAGACATATGGCAGTCTCAATGGCAGTTGTACCGTTATTAAAAGGGGAAGCGGCTACTAAAATCGTAGATGATTTTAAAAGTAGCAAATTAAAACCATTTACAGACGATCAACGTAAGAAGACTAATGCTAAAGTAGCTGAGATACTCAAAGGTAAACGTAATGGATAACACAGAAAACTTTCAATATAAAGAAGAGTTACTAAGCAAAGAGTCGTTAAAACATTTTATGTTAGTAGGTGATTTTTGCTGTGGCGCAGACAATCCATTAAATACTTTCTTATCAGATGATGCATTTGATTATGCAGAAGAAAAGCAAGGACACACATACATTTTAATGGACAGCGAATACACTTGTATACTAGCGTTTTACACAATTAAGGCTAATGCAATTCATACATTTAATACAGATACAAACGAATATATGGCGTTGCCTGTTGTGGAAATAGCAAGAATTGCTGTAGATTTTTATTTCCAAGGGAATGGTTTAGGCAAAATATTATTTTATGATTATATAATACCTAAAATAAAAAAAGTAAGTAAGATTATTGCAATATATGGTATCATTGTATTTGTAGAGTCGGAAAATGATCAAGGAATACAATTTTATAATTCACTAGGATTTAAAAGAGCCAACAATGAAATACAAAAAGCAGTTGGTGATTCTTATAACGAAAAATGTGAATTGTATGTGCTGAAATTAGATGATATAAAAGAGTAGGGAGCAATCCTACTCTTTTATTATATTGGCATACTATTGATTATTTATTATACTCCATATACAAACAGAGAAATAGTAAACGCAAAATGTCAAGGTGCTCGCTATTTTGCGTTTACGAGAAATGGGCATCCATTAGCTTAGTTTGTATCATATCACACGGAAATGGGATATCCATTAGCCGATAGATATTTTGATTTAAGTGGAGTATTTTTTAGCCAAGAGGCATCTTAATTGATGTCTCTTTTTTGGTATGCATAAATATTGTAAAAGAAGGTGAATTACATGGATAATTATAATGATTACAATTTCGCTGATATCATAAAATTCATTTTAAATCATAAGATATCAAAAAAATACAAACAAAAAAAACAACAACTCTTCCAAAAACATCACTTGGATGATTTTTGTGGACGACAATCAATACTGTTTTTTGATTCAGTAACAGATTATGATGATTTTATTTCAAAATATCATTTTCAAAAATATGTTACTGAAATTTACAGAAACCAAGATGAAATATGTCTGCTGCTTGATTCTGGATTTCTCTTATGGATTTATATTCTGTTATAAAATTTCACAATAAAGAAGGTGAGTAAATGAAAAACTGTGAAACCCATATCAACAATCTTAACGATTTCAATTCCATCGAATTACATGCATCGAGTATTTCATTTAAAATTGAAAATTGTTCTTATATAAATGTACGAAACAAAATCATTTCGATACTAAATGAAAGTAATATAACTTCAGAAGATTTTGACAGCCTAATTCAATTCCTAATTGACTCTAAGAAAACAGCCACGCTTAAATTTTAGATTCCTTTTATCCAATTATATAATATAGAATCTTTAACGCAAAATCCTAATCCTATATGCAATCCATCATCCATTGTTGCAGAAGCATAATGAATTCCCACAAAAATATAAACATCATTATGTCTTATAAATATAGGAGAGCCACTAGAGCCAGGGAATGATAAAATATCTGTTAAAAATATCTCCTGATTACTATACTTTCTTGATATTGGTGTAGCTGTTATTCCGCTATTAATAATAGGACAACCAAGAGGATCTCCTTTTATTTCTTGTGGATATCCAAGCATGATGACATTTTCAATATTTGAAAATTTAAAAGACTGATCATTATAGAAATCAGATATTTCAATAAATTTTATATTATACTTGTACTTTGATGACATAATAGAGTTTATGCATATTACGCCGATATCGTACAGAGAATGACTTGATGGAGTGATTTCTATTTTTGTTGTTACTATTTTATCGTCCCCATACATAGGAACCTTGAACTCGAATTCAGTACATCCGTCCACGATATGTTTATTACTTATAAGATAATAATTTTTTTCGTCTTTACAGAAAAATCCAGTTCCTGTATTGCAGATGTTCTTTTCATAATTATAAGCCTTTATAAGAGTTGTTGTGTAAATTATATTTTCTTCAGTGATCATAAAATCTCCTTTCAGAATTGAGGTGTTAAAATGTTTGATAATAATCCAATCGATGAATTTATACAGAGAGAAGAGAAAGAAAATTATATTGTAAAATGCTTAATCAACTCCCTGTATTGTGGAACAAATGTGAATCAATCTGAATGTTATTCAATTATAAAAAAGTTCAAAGAAAAAGTTTTAGGCGATGTAGAATTGTAAATCATTACTCTCCAACTTTACCTATATCTTCCACTTATGTCCACAGCTCTGACATACATTCATAGGCTTGCCAGAACCAAGGAATCCAGTGAGAAGTGAATAACCTTTTTAAATATTAAAATGATTCAAAATCTTATTAGATTTTATTTCTGTATCAATAGAATGCAATAATTTTGCATGCTCGTCTGCTAATTTTGTAATTTCATTTGATTCGATAAAGTCAAAAATATTTTTTATATAGATCATATACAATGGATTGAAATCTAAGAAATTAAATGTAAAATCCAAATTATATTTTTGCAATGCTTTTCTATATCCTAAATAATAATAAAAATTATGTACTCCATCAAATGAGTCATCAACATTCTCAAAAATTCTTATTGAATCTCTGTATGATTGATTCATAAGTGATTCTATAGTAAGATAACAATTTCTATAAATAATTTCTGATTCCTTATTTATTGATTGATCATTACAATATTTTATAATTTGAAGCATCTCAATATATGCTGCATGGAATTCTGAATAAGAAGACATTATATCAAGATATCTTTCGTATTTTTTCTTTCTATATTTTATCGAATCGGCAAGATGAGTAAATTCATGAAATAATATAGATTTTGTTGAAGTATCTGTGTGTTCGTATATATCCTTTTGAACATATAATACATATCTCTTATAATATAAATCTCTTGAATTAAATCTTGCGTATGACGAATCGTTTTCATTAAGAAGTTTTATTTCTTTTACTTTTGGTATATTTAAAACTTCTTTACAATACTCCATCCAGCGCAACTTGGTTTCAAGTTCTATTTCTTCAGTGATCATTATTTATCCTCCAAAGGTGGTGAATCTAAAATTGAATTTTTTACAATTATTATATTACAGAATTCGTACACTCTTACACTTTACAAAATGTAGAATGATTATATTCTTATATTCATTAAACAAAAACAATCGAAAGGTATTGAACCAAATGCATAAAGATTTTTATTGGAAAATCGAAAATAATTTTGGTCTTCACAAAACAGATTATCCATGTGAATGCCGGTTAGAAAAGCAGCAAAAATCATGTAATGACTTAAGGAGTAGGATACGTGAGTTAGAAACAGAAATGTTGTAGAAACACCTCTATTTCTAACTGCTACTACCCCATCACGGTTTCCAAGTATGACCACAATTACTGCATCTATTAACAGTTTTATTGCTTCCTAAGAATCCAGTCCAGAACGAATATCCTTTCTGTCCTGCTGCGATTGATGTTGATCCACATTTCGGACAACGCGGTTTGGAATCTTCTGCTTTCTTCCGCTCTGCTTCTGCTTCTTGAGCTTCTACTTGCGACCGGAATTGTGACATTTTTAATTCGTATTCTATGATATCGTCATCGTGTAATTTTATCATAGCATCATAGAAATCTGTGGAATCTGAGATTTTTGCTAAAATCGTAAAGTCATCATCTGGCATGGATG